>Ga0304729_1001264_pt1 | contig 17017 bp, 22 predicted proteins | sample C_131016_MF_Meta_FD_190475 | JGI IMG/M metagenome (GOLD analysis project Ga0304729, IMG submission 190475) | Freshwater microbial communities from Lake Croche, Canada to study carbon cycling - C_131016_MF_MetaG (v2) (version 2) | ecosystem: Environmental > Aquatic > Freshwater > Lake | place... | reverse complement strand
TATACTTATTTATACTGTATTCTATTTTTGCCAATCATTCTATGTAAGCACACCTGGTGATTTCATTTTTGTGTCAATGCCTTCATTGATTCAGCGGCCACTACACGACTACGCAGGCCACTACTGCTGAATGAATGATCTCTGCCGTTGAATACCAATTCAATGCCACGGTCATAACATTCGTTTTGTCCGGTAAAGGGTTTGTCTGCATACTCTACGCCTAAAATACGCACATCCAAGGGTAAGATCAACAACAGGTCCACTAGATCCTGTTCAGTTTGATAAACCACAACCTCGTCCACATAACGACATGCTGCCAGCTGGATCTGTCGTTCTACAATGCTCTGTACCGGTTTGTTTTTAGTGTCGGGACGATCTATTGTGGGATCTGTTTGCAAGCCACAAATCAAGTAATCGCAATGATTCTTTGCCTCGCTCAACATGGCAATGTGTCCGGCGTGTAGCATATCGAATGTGCTAAATGTTATGCCAATTTTTTTGCCTTCGGCTTTGAGCTCTTTAATATGATTGAATATCATTTTGGTCCTTAGTAAATGCGTAAAGTAGTATTTGCCCACTGGGCTTGATTCCAGATAATACATCAGATAAGTGAAAGTATCTAACATCTGTTATGCAATGTTTTGGTGACACGTGATCACTAATTCCTTTGTTGATTGTGTTAATGTCTGTATCAAGACTTCTGTCAAAAAATGCCAGATATGTTTTCGATGTTAAAAAGTCCGGCACCAATTGGAACTGTGTTGAGTGGTACTGTGTTCTTAAATACGTTTCTAAGTCTTGGATAGCAACTATAGCGCCATCAATGACGAAACTGTAGGAACGCCCATTATAATATAATTCTGTACCTGTGTCAACAAAGTTATCTGCTAGTGTATACCATTCATAATTAGTACGCCTTGCATGTACTAGATTTGGTTCAAACTCGAATTCAACATCTGGAGCACGTTCATGGAATCGTTTAGGATCATAATTTGCAACATTGTCTTTAGTTACCCTGGATATAAACATAGTGCCTAATTCGCTACAGCCAAATTGATTTACAATATTTTTTGGATTTATGTTTTCAAATATCCAACTTGCAATCCTAGCATCATATCCCCTTAGAGTGCGTATACTGAGTCTGCCCCCTGTGTCAACAGGGCTGGCTTGGTCAAAATAATTAATCCATTCGTAAGGCATTATCATAGCAGTTAATTCATTCTGCTGAATGTAAGGCATCACTAGGTTTAAGAAATCTTGTGCGTTGTATGTATTGCCGCCCAAGTACTTCATTGTAGGCAAGAAGTAATGCTCTTTTGCCACCGACAATAACGGCAATGCATAATCTAAAAACAATGCACCATGATGAAATGTTTTAAAGTGAAATGGCTTATCAGTCGCATCGTATCCATGAAATGGAGTTATAGATTGTGTGCGTTCAATTACATACCTATGATTAAAGTCAATTATTTTAGGGGCACCTGTAGTGCCACTGGTGTGAGTTTTAACTGCTACTGTGGTCCAAGGAACCGCTACATCTATATCAAAGGTGTAGTTACAGTTTTGGTATTGTCTTAAATCAATTAAGGGCACAGTGATATTGAACTTGTTAAAGTTGTCTGTGTCTACAATCGCAGTATCAATAAAATTATAGAATCCTGCAAACTCGGGAATACGTGTAAATGCAGAATTTAAATCGTGTACAAATATACTACAGCCCATTTCCCATAGTGCCAGTATTGATGGCACTACCCACTCAAATAAATTGATATCAATGAATACTGTACAGCCAACAGAATCGCCGTTAAAGGCTGTGTGTATCTGTTGTTTTAAAAAGCATTTGCGATTTTGTATTTCTTCCGGCCCGGTGCGCTTGCCAGCAAAGTCAATTAAAGTACAATCACGTCTAATTAGTCCTGCCGCATTGTGCATTAATTAACTCGTATGTCTGCTTGCCGAATAAGTCGACGATTGTCCGAGATTGTCTTTGTAATAAATCTATCAAACTCATCGCTAGTGCCAGTCCAGGATTTGCCACGCACAAATTTTAATGCTTCACGCATCTCAGGTGTTTGTAATGCTCGTGCAATTTCTGCTCGTATGACTCTAACCTTTGCACTTGGTGCAGCGTCATGTACAAAGAACGTAATGAACGCACTATTCATTTGAAACTCGGGCCCTAGTAATTCTCGTGTGGTTGGGATTTCAGGGAAACCTGCGTCACGGTCTCGTGCTGTTAGTGCCAACCAGTTTAGTTTACCACTGTTACGATACTGTTCTGTTGAACCAATGCTACTGCAACTATATGCTAGTTCGCCATTGGCTACATCTGCAAACCATTGTCCGTATTCTTTATAAGGAACGTGTGTGGCAGTTACACCCAAGACCCGTGCAACTTCAATACCGCAAAAATGTCCTGCCGAGCCAATTCCCCAAGATCCATAAAAGGGTCGTGCTCGAATGGCACTACGTAGGTCATCTAGAGTTCGAATTCGGCTATTTGCAATTACGACCCATTCGTTACTATACAATGGTGCCAATGTTTGTAGGCGTGCAAAACGATCTTCTTTGTTGTACAGGATAGGCATTGTGCTCCATGCACCACCATCTAACATCAATACGGTGTTGCCATCAGCGGGCTCATTTAAGTAGTGTTCCAATGCCACTGCACCTGCGGCGCCCGGGCGATTATCAACCACTATGGGTGTATTCCACTTGGCGCTGATTACTTCTGCTAGTCTTCTTGTGACAGTGTCGGGCGCAGAGCCAGCTGGAAGATTTGAAACTATTTTAATTGTCTGCGCTTGAACTGATATTGCCAGCAACATAGTTACTAACATACCTAACACGTATTTCATTATTCGCTTTCTATTTTGACCTGTAACGGGAATCCATGACTACGAGCCAGGATAGTTACTTCAATACCTTTTTGTTCTGCCATCTCATACGGTAATGTTGCTACTACAGCTGAACTCTCATCGTTAACTCGTTTGGTTAGTGCTTCTGCACCTTCTCGTGCATATCCAAAAACACTTGTTAATGTTTCAACAACAAACTCAAATGTTGTTACGTCATCATTTAAATAGACGACATTAAAATTCTTAGGCTCTTTATATTGTTCTTTAGGAACAATACGAGGTCTAACTTCAATTGCTGTTTTTGTATCTGGCATGGTTTAATAGTTAACACAAGGGCGGATGAGCCCGCCCTTGCTTAGATTATATTACTTTGCAAAAGTAATTGCAATCTTTTTGGGCCGGTCTTCCTCGGGCACTATTTGTTCTAGTGCAATAGAAAGAATGCCGTTACGAACAGTGGCCCCACGAACTTCGATATGCTCGGCCAACGGGAATGTGCGAGCAAAATTTCGAGAACCAATACCTTTGTATAGGTATTCAATTCCGGCTTCGGCTCGTGTTTGATCGCCTTGAACAGTTAGAATGTTGTCTTTTAGTTCAACATTAATTTCGTCTTCGGCAAATCCGGCAACTGCCAGCTCAATCACATAATGTGCATCATCAATTCGGACTACATTGTGTGGTGGATAGTTACTGTCGCTTTTACTGTTTGCAAAGGTGCGATTTAACTGCTCAAACAACGTGTCAAAGCCAATGGCATGACGGTGCAATGAGGGAATATCGATCGTGTGAAGGGTGAAGTTTGTCATTTGTTTTCTCCTTTATAAGCAAGATGACTTTTGATGTGTAGCCCCATAATGGGCACTACAACTGTATTTATTATACAGAGAAAAAAATAAAAAACAATTATTTTGGTTATTTTATTCGGGCCATAACTGCGTCCCATAACCGAATTCGAGCATGAATTGCGGCAATAGCGGCCTGTTCGGCTTCTACTACTCGTGCAGGATCATTGTCGCAAAGCAATCTTATCAAATCCAAACTAGCCGGACCATGTGCGTCCCCGTCAATTTCGATGTGACGTTCCAAATAGTAATAGAACCGTGCTGCTTGATTGCGTTTAATTTTTAACTGTGCCAACAAGGCACTGAACATGTCTGTGATTAGTGTTTCACGACTAAAACAAAATACGCTGGCAATCACATGTGGCTTGCCACTACGAATAACATCAAATGTATGGCGTACAAATTCCCTGCTCTCAATGGGTACAACTGCTAGTTCCAATGCTGCATCAACACCCGACTCTGCCACTGTCCGTAAGAATGTTTCAATACCTGTGGTATCGGCACCAACTTCTCGCATACTTTGACAATATAGATCAAAGTGACTAGTACTTCCTCCATTGATGCCCTCATCGCTTTCCTCGCCCATGACAATCTCGTTGATTAATCTGGCGCTGGGACTACGTGTACGTTCAGTAGGAAGCCAAGGTACTTGTGTTGGCACCACTGCGTTTTGTAAACTCTTTAACAAACTCATAAAGTCCCATACCGCATACACATGGCTTTCCATAAAGATGCGTAGTTCTTCTCGGTTCTGTATTGTGGGTTGTGCTAACAATGGGTGATTGGCTAAAACAAATTGTTCTTCTTTAACATTTTCTAAATACATGTTCATCGGTCTATTCCTTCATATTCACAAATTTCTTTAATATAATTTTCAAGTTGTTGCTTTAGTATATTTGTTTTTTCTAATCTATTAAAATCAAAACGGGGCTTTCGATATATCTCTTCAAAAGTATATCCTGAGTTTTGTAGGCCAATTATTTCCCAAGAGTGCGGCAATCCACGTCGACTATAGAACTTTTCTTCACCTAGTTTTTTTGACATCTTTAAACATTCTTGTCTGGTCCAAATTCCGTTATCCCAATTGCCATTGCCCCAAGGACGGGCAGGGTCTGAAATAATCTTGTATCCCAACTTCTCTGCATTTTTTCCAAATATGCTAGGCCAGACTGGACTAAGATTCAACACATGAGTATGGAAAGAATCTAATGGGCAATTGGGATCCATAAGCCACTCTAGACCTTTATTAAAGATTTCGGGGGTCTCTCCAGGCAGTCCAAGAATAAAAGCGCCATGCATATTAACATGTCCGGCCCAGTGTGATTTTACTTCTGTTAACAGTTTCTTTACTTCTGCACTTTTAAGAGGTTTGCCAATTAACTTCAATGTTGGATCGTACAGACTTTCTATGCCCATATACGCAGACTGTAGTCCCATGTCTCTAAGTATTTGTATTTGTTCAGGGTACTTTCCCAATAGATCCAATCTAATATAAGCCCAAAATTTAAAATCAGGTACCCCTGCATCTTTAATTGCTTGTGCAACCATTTTAATTTTTTCAGTTGACTCATTGAATGTGTCATCAACGATTGCGTATTTGTTGACTTTATACGTATCCCAGTTATACTTTAATTCTTGGGCAAGCACACTAAGTTCTTTATGATACTTAGGATCTGTAGTTTTTCTACCTAATAAAACAAAACTGCAAAATTTACATTTAAACATACACCCGCGGCTGGTTTCTATGCACAATACCTCGCCCTGTCTAATATGATCTTCAGGTTGATACTGAGTAAAACTATTAGGGAAATCAAAACTTAGCCCCAACTCGTCGTGTTTAATAAATTTTTGACCGGGGTGGGCACCCGGAACCCATTTTAACGGAGTTTTATTTTTTAAATGGCTTGCTAGTTCAATTATTGTTGCGTCTGCTAGGCCGTAAATAACATAATCTACTACCGGGCTAAGTCGAATTGACTCGTGTGTATATCCGCCGCCATATACTATTTTTAAGTTGGGGTTTTTCTTTTTTGCTTGTGATATTATAATCTCAAATGTCTTTTGTTCAGTGGGGTATGGATAATCTTCAAATCCCTGATCATCAAAATAATCATCATAATGATCAAAGTGTTTGGTTTTTATGGCCCGCTTATGAAAGTGCCCGGCACTAAATCCTAGAAATAAGGTATTTGCACCTATTAGTTTGCTTAGTAGACTATTACAGAGTTGATAGTCATTGAATATTACACATGCCCAGTCGAGTACTTTAACAGAGTAGCCGTTTCGTCGTAATTCAGAAGCGAGTCGATATGCTCCCATGGAACGCATACGCCAAGTACCGACAATAGAGTCAGTGAACAGTATCACATCATATGTCATAAAAAACTTTTTAGTGAAATTTTAATACAGCTTTTTAGGTAGCTGTTGTGCTTCTAGTTTCTTTTGCCAACGGCGCTTGGCCGCGTTCTTAGACTGCTTGCGAGCAGTAGTGGGTTTTGTGTAGAACTCACGATCGCGTAATTCATTGAGCAGGCCTGATTCTAGCACCTTCTTTTTGAATTTACGTAATGCTTTATCCACATTATCGTGTTGTACAATAACTGTATTGCCCGTTATTTTATCGAATTTTGGTTTGTCGAAATAGCTCATTGTTTATTTAGTAAAATATTCTGCGGGGTTGCAACTTGTTGCATCTAGTACATAGTCGGCAATACTCTGCACTTGAAAGAACCAATCGGTGTTGTTCATTTCTTTGTTATAAAAATAAACATTATAAATTTTTCCCGACTCGTAACACACATCTGCACATGCGGCTATTTGCTCTTCTGTGGCGTTTAGTACGAGTATGGTTTCAATAAAATCCGGCGGTGTAACAAAGTTACTGTGTCCGTGTGTGGCTGGTGCAAATTTACCCACGTGCGGCTCCTAGTAGTACTTGAACTTGTTGTTGTTCCATCTCGGTCAAATCATCTAATTGATATTCTCCCGATAGTAATTTTTCTGCAAGGTACTGAATATATGCATCATTGTAACTGTATGCGTCAGTGGCATTTTTATTAACTTCAATCCACTTGGTGTCGTTCCATTTAAATAGGCGTGTGGGTTTAAAATCTGTGCGTAGAAACATGTCTCCACGTGTGGGATTATCTGGGAAATTAACACCAAACCCAGCGGCTGGTTTACGATTTAATAATCTAACAACAGGATCTGTAATATATTCTTCGGGACCTTTTTCAACCTCAACAGGTGTTGGTTCTGGGGGAGGTAGATTTTTTCGATTCGGTGCAGTTGCAGGAACTGGTATTGTCTCGGCCTTGAACCTAGGGGCAGTTTCACTTATACTAATTGTAAGTTCTTCTGTAGGTGTAATAACTTGTACTTCTGGTTCATGTACAGGTTCTGGCTCAGACTCCTCGTCTAGGAACGCATATTCAATTACAGGTTCTACTACCGGCGCAGGTGTTTCTAATTCTGTAATACGTGCCAGTAATACTTGTACATCACGTTCTAATGCAAATAACTTTAACTCTAATTCTGTTTTGGCGTGTACTGTGGTATCAAGTTCTAATTGTGTGTTACGTATGAATTCGGCTAAATCGTCTCGATCTCGTACGGCAGTTTCTAGTTCTGCGGACAGTTCTTGTATTAATGGATCTGGTTCATATTCTTGTACTACCGCTACTTGTTGATCTAATGCCGCCATTTCTTCTACCGTAAATGCACGTAGTGTAACACCCGGTATCTCTTCTGGCGGAACAATGGCCATTGCGGCCGTATCATCATCTACTAAATCATCTACAGTTTTAGCCTCGTGGTCTACATCATGTGCCCACACCAGAGGTTCGTCTTCATGTACTTTGTTTTTATCATCTTTGACCCACTGCCAAGTCATCTGTGCCGCGAGTAACATCACAATTGCCAAGGGATCAAATACAATAACAATTAGTATAATAACCCAAGTGACTGCACGTTCCAGAATGCCAGCATCGGGATTGTCACCGTACACAAATGCCGCTATGTATTTGATTGGGCCCACTTCGGCTTCAATCTTGCGATTCTCTGCTCGTATGGGCGCGGCCTCTTCATTAATGCGATTAATTGTGGTTTGTTCGGCTTGGATCTCGGATTGAAGTCGGCCACGTTCTCGTTGTTGACTTCTTCGAATAGCCACTGCTTTGTCAGCACCCTTTTCATCATTTGAACGGGCCATGCTTTGATCCACTGCCTCATCCATTTGCTTGAGCGCTCGGCGGTTGGCTTCAATATTGTCCCGTGATATCTTGATCTTTTCATCATATACTGCAATACGTGCTTGCCCATCACCCGAGACCAAGGTTTGATCACTGTGTGCCTTGCTCAGGAATCCAAAGATACCTAAACTGGTTATGACCATTAAGATGGTAACACCAACAACAGCATAACTTTTCATTAAGAATGGTATGCGATCCCAATAGGCCTTAACCCAGGATGCAATCACCAGTTTACCGACTTCTAGGCTCACGCCCATGATCATGATGGGTATTGCAGCTGCGGCAAATATGGCAGTAAGACCCACAACCGAGTAGTAGATGGCTACACCCGATATCGCAAGTCCAGAAAGTAAGAGTAGTATGGCTAGTATCATAGTAGTAAAGAGTTTTAGTCGCTTAGTATACTATGACGTTGCACAGATGTCAAGTGTTTTTGATTAAATGGTTGAAATAGTAATTGTCCCAGATATCTCGGGAGATTCTGGTTCGCAACCACAAGGTGCTTGCCCACAGGTGTCGCATGGTGCTTCGCCGTTGCCCACACCGGCTAGGTAGCGCAATAAGTCAATGCTGTCTTGCATGGGACTTTGCATTGTTTCAGAGTCTGTATGGTCAACATTGTCAACTTCTACAGGATAAAGTTCAGCATGTTGATCTGAATGCTGACTTGGATTTTCTGGAGCTGCATCCATGTCTTTGCCATCAACCTTGTTGACTAAAGATCTTAAAATTTCTGCTACGTTCATACTACACCTTAACTTGGGATATACCGTTGACCGTCGCCTACAAATCCTCTGGGGTTGACGGTGCCAATTTGTGTAACTGTGATGGCTGTTATTTGTCCAGCCTGGGCAGGGGTAATTGATATTTGGCTAGCAATATTACCTGATGTGAACATTGTAATATCTGTGGGTCTGTTGGCCGCAATTAAAGGACCAACGTTGGCTGTGACACTTGCTAATCCTGTTGGGCCCAATGCATAGAAGCAGGCATTGTTTGCCACCACTTTGACTCGGGTACTGGCCACTACAGCATTTGCCACTCCCGATGTAATAAACGAATAAGACGTTGCCATAACTAAAATCCTCTTTTAGTTATTTAGCACAAACTTAGTGTAAGTTGTAGTCTTTATCCAAGTCCTGAATGTCGCGCACCCCGATCAACTTGAGAAGTTTAGCAATATTTTTGGGTGCTTTAAAGGGCAACACGTCTGGCAGGACTGCACCCTTTAAATTACCTTCGCTGTCAAATATAAAGCAGTAGTCATCATCTGCTAGGTCCTCTGCATACTCTTCTTCAAGTAGTTCATCAACTGCCAGTGCTGTCTTGCTCATATTCGACTCCAGTGTTGTTATTGTATTTAACAATTATACTGCTACTGTTGGGCTATTGTCAACTCTACCGATTCCGGAGCCCGCTCGGCATAGAATATATGACCACCTATGCGATCGATTCGATGCTTTTGTCGAGCCCAAGCGGGTCTAATATGCACTTCATGAAAATATTCAGCGTTGCGATATTTGTCACGGAATTCCTCGTACCCTCCTGCCAGCAGGTTTCGGGCAACCGCAAGGCTGTTATCCCAGCGTGGACTATTGTACTTAATTTTGGTAACATTTTCACATCTCCAAGAGAATTGACAAACTGTTCGAGTGGTGGTGACTTGACGTTGGTCAGTAACAACACGCTTCCGTCCAAGGGCGTCGTACTCAACTCGATCCTCTGTGACAGTACGCGACTTTGCGATTGTTGTCTTTTGATTTACCACACCGCAAATTGTGCCGGGGTATCTTCCACTGTTGCTTCTGTTAATGGTAACAAGGCCAACTGCAACACGGCCTTCTTCGACTTCATTGCCGGCTTCATAATAAATGTTTTGAGCCAGACATGTTAAGTCTCTATTGATTTTATCTTCTGCATGACCGGGTGCCATCACGGTCAGGGCGATAAGTGCAACTAAGATTGTTAAAATCTTGTTCATGCTTCGTCCTCCTATATACAATCTTTACAGACTGTAAGTTTATATAACCACAGGTTTTTAGAGTTATATGCTAGTATAACAGGTTATCTACGTAGTTTATGGAGAATAGTTTGTGGTTAACTGTGCAGTTAACGAAATTTTTGTGTCAATCGCTGACTTGGACCAAGGGATTGCCGGGGCCACTTGTGCTGCCATCTGTTCGGGCATCTCCCACACGATGCACTGGTGCGCCATTGATTTTTACTGTACCACTTCCGGCACTGGCCACCTGATTTGCGGCCGCACCAGTGGGGTGAGCACGACTGTTGACGTTGTACAAGTCATCGTTTGATGAGCTAGAAGTGCCCACAACTGCAATGCCCTTGCCATTGGTTTTTACCGTGGTGGTGAGGCCGGTGTCAAATGCCGCGCCTCCGTGTGCGTTGGTATCTCCGTCAACTGAGATAGTGGCCATTATACAATAATACTCTGTTTGGGTGCCACTGTGATGCCAGTGGTCATTTTGATATAGTGTGCCTCAATCTCAGGCACTGTGGGCGCACACATCATAATATGATTGTGTCCAATGGCCAAATTGGACTCGGGGTCAGCAGTGATCAAACTGGGATACAGGCCCACACCTTGCTGACTAGGAATTACACTATGCGGCTTGTTGATTACAAAGTCACCGTCAATGCTTTTACTCACAACTCGGGCAACTAGTTCATCGCCGTTGCTTAACTTGAATGTTGCGATATCATCGATATCAATTTTTGATTTTGAGATTAACATTATACTGCTTCTTTAAGTGTTTCAAAAAACTCTGGCAATTGTTTAGCCAAGCCCATATAGCCTCCGGCAATTAACAGTTTACCGTCTTGATAAATCTGTGGCATGGTGCGATGTCCTTCGGCAAGAATAAATTCACGTGCCTCGGGTCGTTCTTCGATATTGATTTCTTCAAATGCCACACCTCGGCTCTTTAACAAGTTTTTTGCTTGTGTGCAATAGGGGCAATTATTTTTACTGTAAATTGTTATCATTTCTTCTCCGTTGTAATGTAATTATCCTCATTGAGTTTTTTCAATATTAAATCTGCCCATCTTTCATGAGTGTTAAACCCTGGATGAAAATTATCCTCTTCAAGGTCATTATTCATTTTAGCAAGTTCATGTATACAATCTTTGTTTTCGTTAGCAAATACCCATCGAGAAAAATCAATTTTATCAACTAGGTATTTTAGATCTGCAAATTGGCCAATGCCATAATCTAAGTCTACTACTTTTTTATTGTTGCCCCAATAATTGACATAACTGCTCATTAAGTAAGTAATGTTGTTTTGTTTAAGATAGTGTTGAGTGTTAATTATCTGTACTAATGTGTCCTGGGCCATGGTTTTTTCGTTACTAAACTTGTACAAAGGATCAAAAATTTCCTTAGTTGCAGGATGCCAATGCCAACTACCTATTTGACCTCCACCACTTAAAAGATAACTAGTATTGTGCCCGGTCCAACGAATATATCCATACCCATCTAATGCAGACATTATGTGCTGGTCTTTATGATCCACGGATAAATCTTTACGAGTCAATCCACTCCACATTATAACAACCAGGTCTGGCTTTTTACGAGCAAATGCAGAGTCTAATAGAAGTGCATTGCCTATATAAGTGTTGCCAGCACCCGGATGTCCTTTATTTTCTAATGTAAAATTTATTTTGTCTGCTAGAATATTGGGCCATCCACGTTGTTGTGCATAGGTAAAACTACACCCAACTGTGTATAAAATCACAGGCTGAAACCCTTGAATGTATTTCCATCAACATCTTGCTTAGTACCGCCAATGACATAACTGCTTATTTCTGTTTCTTGAGGTGCTACCTGAACTTCAGATCCGGCAATCCATTTTGCAGTCCATGGCAGGGGATTACTGCCGGGTTTTATACCACAGTCTAAATGTACTGCTGTCATACGCTTACAAGTTAACCAGTCAACATATTGACATAGTAGTTGTTCATTGAGACCAATCATTGATCCGTCTTTGAACAAATATCGAGCCCAATCTTTTTCCTGTTGTGCAGCACTTAGGAATATAGCAGTACATTCCTCTAGAGTTTCCTCACGGATCTCAGCAAACACCGGGTCATCCTGTGGTAACAATTTGATCATTGTTTGTGTTGACCCCAAGTGAATATTTTCATCGCGGCAGATAAGTTTAATAATTTTGGCATTGCCTTCCATTTTCTTTAGTTCAGCAAAGGCCCAACTACAAGCAAAGCTCACATAAAATCGTATGCCTTCAAGGGCATTGGCACAATTTATTGCCAACCATAACTTTTTCTTAAGCGCACGTAGGTCAACAATGATTTCCTTACCGTTGACAGTGTGTGTTCCTTCGCCTAACAGTTGATACCATTGGCTAGCGGAGATGACATCATCGTAATAACGACTAATATCTTTTGCACAATCTACAATTTCAGGAATCTCTAATACCGTGTCAAATACTGCTCCAGGGTCACTGCCATACACATTACGAATAATGTGTGTGTAACTACGACTATGGATAGTCTCGTTAAATGCCCAGGTCTCAATCCAAGTTTCTAATTCTGGAATAGTGGCTAGAGGCAAGAACGCTAGGTTAGGACTACGTCCTTGCACCGAGTCTAATAAGATTTGTCTTTTTAAATTGCTTGTGAATATATGTTGTTCAAAAGGTGTTAGTTCTTTGAAGTCTTTGGCATCACGAAGCACATCCACTTCTTCAGGACGCCAAAAGAATCCTAGTTGTTTGTCTGTTAGTTTGTCAAATTGCCTGTACTTCAATGTTTCGTATCGTTGAATACTGACACCGCCACTAGCATCTAAAAATGCCAGGGCTTCTGTGTGCTTTTGTTTGTTGTTGATATTAAAAACGCTCATATTATCTTTCTCTTTATATTACACAACTATCACAATCTTCTTGATCTGCTAGTTCTTCTATTGGGTGTTGTTTGTTAAATGCCGACGAGTTTACATCAATCTCGCCTTGTCCGTCCATGGTGTTAAAATAGTATAATTGCTTTAAACCATATTTGTAGCACATGACCAGGTGCTTGAGCATCTCACTCATAGGGATTTTTTCGTCTTCGTAGAATCTAGGATTGTACGAAGTGTTGACACTAATGCCTTGGTCAATATATTTTTGCAATACTGCACACAGTTTTAAGTAACCTTCTGGACTTGATTGATCCCATAATAGTTCGTATTTGTTTTTGAGTCTTCTGTACTCGGGCACTACTTGTCTTAATGCACCATGTTTGCTTTGTTTTACACTTACATAGTTTCTTGGTGGTTCAATTCCGTTAGTAGCATTACTGATTTGTGCGCTGGTCTCGGCTGGCATTAACGCCATCAGTGTGGCATTGCGAATACCAGTGCTCAAGATCTGCTCACGCAAGGCACGCCATGGCATACGCTCTTGGTGTGGCACTAGTTCATCTATTTCCGGCTTGCGTGTGTCAATTGGCAACTCGCCATTGGCATATTTGAGTTCGTGCCACTTGGTGCAAGGACCTTGTTCTGCGGCCAAGTCTGCTGATGCTTTGATCAGGTAGTAACTCCAGGCTTCGGCATACTCGTCTACTAGTGCTAACGCACGTGGATCACTGTAACTGACATCGTGCTTGGCCAGGAAGTAGGCAAAGTTAATAATGCCAACACCCAGTGGACGGAATTCCTCTGTTGATTTTTGTGCGGCCAACACCGGATAGTTTTGATAACTCAATAGCGCATCGAGCCCACGTACTGCCAGTGCGGCCATTTTCTCAAAGTCCCGTGGTGTTTTGACATTGCCCCAGTTTAGCGCACTCAGTGTACATAGTGCAATACGTCCATCTGGATCGTTAATGTCTTTTAACGGGCGTGTGGGCAAGTCAATTTCTGCACACAAGTTACTCTGCCTAATAGGATGAGTTGCTTCTTGGAACGGACTATGTGTATTGGCATGGTCCACGTTTTGTAAGTAGATACGTCCTGTATCTTTGCGTTCACTCATAAACTTACTAAACAGCTCTGCCGCAGGAAAAGTTTTCTTACGCAGTTTGGTATTACGCTCTGCACGTTCATAAAGTTCTTTAAAACGCTCTTGGTTGTTAAAGAAAGCCTCGTACATTTCCGGCACATCGTGGGGGCTAAAACAGGTGATATTACCGCCTTGAATAAGCCTTTCGTACATTAATTTGTTAAATTGGACACCATAATCCATATGGCGCACACGATTGTCCTCAGTACCCTTATTGTTCTTTAACACCAACATATCTTCAACTTCAAGATGCCATATGGGATAGTACACAGTTGCGGCTCCATTACGTACACCGCCTTGGCTACAACTACGTGTGGCACTTTGGAACAATTTTAAGAACGGAGTAATGCCCGTGTGGTAAGCGTCACCATTGCGAATAGGCGATCCCAGCGCACGGATACTACCAACACCTAGACCAATGCCGGCCTTTTGACTCACATACCGAACAACGGCGCTACTAGTAGCATTAATACTATCCAGACTATCATCGGACTCAATAAGAACACAACTACTGAACTGTTTCTGTGGTGTTCGCACACCAGCCATAACAGGAGTAGGTAGGGAAATGTCATAATTGCTAATTCCATCATAATAGTCTTTAACCCACTGTAAGCGGGTCTCCTTAGGGTAAGACTGGAATAGGGTAGCGGCGATGAGCATATACGCCATTTGTGGCGTTTCAAATATCTCCCCTGTTACCCGGTTCTGCACCAGGTACTTGCCACGCCATTGCTCCATGGCCACATACGTAAAACTTTCATCACGCTCGTGTCGAATGTGTTCATTCAATTCTGCCCACTCTGTGGATGTATAAGCGGCGATCAAGTCTCGATCATAAAACCCACGTTCTGTGTTACGTTTGACTAGTTCAAGTAAGGTGCAAGGTACATAGTCGTTGTAGACTTCTTTGCGTAAATGATAGTTGATGAGTCTACCGGCGACATACTGATAATTGGGTGTTTCCTCACTGATCAAGTCAGCGGCACTTTTAATCAAGGTCTCTTGAATGTCTGCCGTTTTAATTCCATTATAAAACTGTATGTGGCTTTTGATTTCTACTTCACTGGCACTAACCCCTGTTATGCCGGCTGTGGCCCAAATTACTACTCGATGTAGTTTTTCTAGGTCTAATAACTCTCGGTTACCATCTCTTTTTGTAACTTGAATACTCATCATTGATACCTCTTATTTTAATTTTAATTCTTCGCCCAAATACCGGCGTTTTAACTTCAACTTTTTTTTTATTAATTTAATATTTACGATCTTATTGTCAATGAAATTAACAACATATTTTCCCTGTTCCAAAACAGGTAAGTGATATACATACCCGGTAACTGGGTCATTATATATGTGTATTTCCGCGTCTAGTGTGTTTCCGTGTTGTGTGAACTGTATAGTATACACGATTCCCAGGGCTTTTGCAAGATCACAGTAGTAGTTTTCGGCAATTAAATCCCAGGCCGTGGGCCATGACGCAGGATCAGCAGGATCCAAATAGTAAGGTTGGTATGGACACGTGTGCCAAAATTCGGCTACTGCTTGTACAGCGTCGGCCAAAGGCAAGTCATCAAGACTTTTTCGAAAGTCGCGCCAGCGAGCAATGCGCTCACTGGTTTCTAATTTCCACATTAACTAAAAGTAATATATTGTTTTAAATTGTATTTCAACGTGGCCGCAGTACCTGTTGTAATTGACAAGTTACCTGTAGCATTGGCAAACAAGTTTGCCGTCAATCCCGAACCAGTTTCTGTATAACTGTCTTCAAATGTCACTGCACTACCAGTACTGGTGTAACTAAATGTACCATATCTATAAAGTGTACCATTGTCCAATTGGTAATCAAAACTACCAGCACCCGTGGCCAAGGTAGTAAGTACTGTTGCATTGCCTGTTGGTATTGATACCACCTGTGTGGTATTGGTTTGTTGTTGTCCTAGTATTAGTCCTGTTGGGGTTGTTCCCGAGATACCACCGACACTGCTCAAGTTGCCATTAAATCCAATTTTGCGTACTGCACCAACAGTACCATAATAATTGTTGATTGTGCTAACGCCAGCAACCGTATTACTTGTATAGTAAGCCACATTGCTTAAATTATCAAAGTAACAGTTGTCTATACGGACCGAACTGATACCCGTGCTTTGTGCCACAATGTTAACACCCGAGCCAGCATAGGTAAAACTACATTGGTCAAATGTAACGCCACGCACACTGCTCACAGTGTCGGTAATGTACACAAGATTGTTTAGCGAGGCATTGGCAGTTGTATTGCCACGGAAGCTCATGTTTACAAAACGTGCAGCTTTGGTCCCGTCCAGCATCATCGCTGCACTGGTAATTAAACTGGCATTGCCGGTTTGTTGTAATCCCATGCCTTCAATTAACAAATCTCTAGAAGTTGTAGAGCCAGTGCCATTAAATTGACTATCTGTTGTTTTAAATATTGGCGCAGTGACGTTGGCGCTGGATAATATGGTATTTTGTCTTCCGTCACCACGCAGACTGGCATATGGTGGGATTAAGATTGTGCCACTGACTAGATATGTACCGGCAGGAAAATCTATAGTTCGACGAATTTTAGTACTGTTGTCGTTATAAACTAGATTATATATTTGTTGTATGGCACGATTAATTGCGGCAGTATCATCAGTGACGCCATCACCTGTTGCTCCAAAATCACGTACACTAACCTTATCATCTAACTTACTTTGAAATGTTCTAGTAATGGGGTGACTAACGTCGGCGCCAGTAACTGCTGTGATTCCGGTCGATGACCCTTGATAAGTGTAAAGCCCCAGTAATGATAGAATATTACTATGAGAAGTAAGTATCTCTGTGACACCTGTGGTTGGGGCACCTTCTGTAGTTAGTCCGTTGCCAATAAAAAGGCGCTGGGTATCTAGGCTCCAGCCCATCTCTGCGCTGGCAAGTTGTGGTAAATCTTGTTGTAAACCACGTCGTATTTGTATACGGGATATTTGGACGATTGCCATGTTCTAAAAACCTTGCTATATCTAGTATTTAGCTCATTAGGTAATACTGCT
>Ga0304729_1001261_pt1 | contig 17045 bp, 18 predicted proteins | sample C_131016_MF_Meta_FD_190475 | JGI IMG/M metagenome (GOLD analysis project Ga0304729, IMG submission 190475) | Freshwater microbial communities from Lake Croche, Canada to study carbon cycling - C_131016_MF_MetaG (v2) (version 2) | ecosystem: Environmental > Aquatic > Freshwater > Lake | place... | reverse complement strand
CATAACCCGTTAACGTTAGATAGTGGGCTATGGTTGGTATTGAAGCTGGCAGCTCAGAAGCATTATCAAAAGCATTAATTTTGTGCGGAAGCATGCCCGTTAACATTGAATACCGTGATGGGGCACAAATTGGAAAATTGCAATAGGCATTTTTAAAAATTGCGGCACTTTTTGCAAACTTATTTATTGCTGGAGTTTTTACAACAGGATGTCCATAAATAGGAAGAGCGGGGGCAGCGAGTTGATCTGCCATGATGAGCAAAATATTTGGATGTGAATTAGATAAGGCCATAACAATTACTCCGGCTTAAGGCCAATATCGCTTACTAATTTAGCGTATTTGGCAGAATCTGATTTAATAACATTTTTAAATTGCTCTGGACCTAAATTAACAATTTCAGTTCCTTGTCCTAGTAATTTTTCAATTACATCGGGATCTTTTAGTATCTTATTTAAATCGGCATTAATTTTTGCAACAATTTCTTTCGGCGTTCCTGCTGGTGCCATAATTCCATACCAAGCAGAAAATTCATATCCAGGTAAACCGCTTTCTGCGATAGTTGGGACATTAGGGAGTGATTGGGATCGTTTAAGTGTTGTGACACCTAAAGGCTTTAATTTCCCAGCTTGAATATTGGATAAAGTAGCTGGAATATTTGTAAACATTAATTGAACTTGACCAGCTAATAAATCAACTACACCTGGGCCAGCTCCTTTATATGGCACGCCTAAAATATCAACCCCCGCCATCTTTTTAAATAGTTCAGCTGCTAGGTGAGCTGGGCTGCCGTTCCCTGCAGAGGCATAGGCCAATTTACCTGGCTCAGCTTTAGCTAGAGCAATTAATTCAGCAGCATTATTTACTTTTAAAGAAGGATTAACAACTAAAATATTTGGTACCTGAATTGTTAAGTTAACAGGCTCAAAATCTTTGATTGTGTTGTAGGGCATTTTTTCAAAGAGACTCATATTCACAACATTATTTGAGCTACCAACTAACAGGGTATACCCATCAGGCAAAGCCTTGGCAACATAATCTGAGCCAATATTGGTACCAGCTCCAGGCTTGTTTTCCACGACTACGGGCTGCCCCCATAAAACAGATAATTTATCGCCTATAACTCGTCCCATAAAAGAGGCGGCGCCTCCAGGGGCCCACGGTACTATCAACTTTACTGGCTTATTGGGATAGGTAGTGGCTTGTGCAAAGGCATTATTCAAAAATACATAAACTGCTAAGAATGAAAATAAAACCGTAATTTTTTTTATAATTATCATTATCTTCATGAAACCAGTTCCTTTAATTTAATGATGCGATTTGACTGATTATTAGTTAAAGTTTGGTGATACATCTCATATGCCCGCACTACTTGAGACCGAATCAAGCGGCCTGCAAGATCTTTATCCTTCTGTTTAATTGCCCCGATTAATGCTTTATTTTCAGCATCAATTTCAGCTGCTCGCTTAGGGTTTGCCCTTAAAAGCGATAGCGCAAATAAAAGAACTAGGTTATTCACCTGATTAAATAGATTTAAAAGAATGTCATTACCGGTACATTTAGCAATAAATCCATGTAACTGCCGTGAGGCTAATAAAAAATCAGATAGACGTCCTTTAGTGAAAGCAGCATGAGCTTTTCCCCATAATCTTGTCATTTCCTCATGATCAGACGCATTTGAATTATCGGCAGCAATTTGCGCACAGGCTAATTCAACAACCATGCGAGCTTCAAAAATATTCTCAGCATCCTGCAAAGTAATTTCTCTTACGGTATAACCCCAATTGCCAGCTCTTACAACCATTCCATCAGCCTCTGCCCTCGCTAAGGCCTCCTTAATGGGGGTTCTGCTTAGCCTTAGTTCAGTTGCAATTTGTTGAGTAATAACCCGCTCTCCCGGCAAGATTTTCCCTGTCGTAATTGCATTACGTAAATGGAAATAAGCGTTATCAGCACTAAGCTGTAATTTTGGATTCATATTGGATCCAATTTAATAAAGAAATTCCCAAGTGAGAATACCTATTAACCCTTACTTTTACTATTTAGCGTTCCAATGATCTTTAGTTTTTTAGCGTTACTTAAAGTAACGCTAAAAAAAATACCAACCCTAGAGTTGGTATCGTGATTATTGGTGGGCCCAATAAGACTTGAGCCTGGGACCAAAGGGTTTTTTGATACTCTTTTTTAAACACTATTCAATATATATCTTTCTTTCCTTGATCAAAACTTTCAATCTGGATCTTTCGGCCTCAATCTTTATTTTCATCTGCTCTGGAGTATCGGCAATCACCTCCATCCCTGCCGCAGCAAATCGCTCCTTAACGGCTGAATCATTAAGAACTAAATTAACATCCTTATAGATTTTTTGGACTACTGCATTTGGTGTACCCTTAACCCCCACGATGCCAAACCAACCTTTAGCTTCGTATCCAGGAACGGTCGATGCGATGGTACGTACCCCAGGAAGTTGGTTAACCGGTTCAAGTGAGGCTACTCCGAGAGCCCTTAATTTTCCACCTTTGATTAAAGGCAATGATGGGGTAATTGCACAAATACAAAAATCTAATCCCCCTCCAACAAGATCAACAAGCGCAGGGGGATCGCCTTTATAGGGTATAGAATTTGCAGAAATACCCGACATGTAAAGAAAATTTTCGCTTGCTATATGGCTTTGAGACCCAATTCCTGCATGCCCAAAAGATAATGAACCTGGATTTTCTCTAGCGGCCCTAAGCAAATCCTCAACAGTTTTAAACTTAGAATTTATTGGGACTGAAAGCACTAGCGGTGCTGAAGAGACGGTAGTAATAGGGACAAAATCTCTGTCGGGATTATATTTTAGGTTCGAGTAAATATATTCATTTGCAGTTAAAACTGCGCCCGCCGGGAAAAATAAGGTGTATCCATCAGCTGGAGACTTTGCAACCTCAACGGCTGCAATTGACCCGCCAGCACCCACCTTATTCTCTACAAGGAGTGTTTGACCCCAAATTGTAGATAATTTTTCAGAAAGTATTCTTGCGGGTATATCAGTAGCACCTCCGGCAGGAAATGGAACAACTAGACGAACAGATTTTTGCGGCCAGTTTTGAGAATAGGCGGTCACCGAAAATATCATACAAAAAATTACTAAGCTTATTTTTTTCACAATTTGTCCCCAGAAATTATAATTATTTTATTATGCGAATTTCTTAACTGCATTCCTTGCATTAAATGGCTTTACTCCTCATGGCTATATAAAAGATTTTTATTTAAGTTAATCCAAATATCATTATTTCTAATTTGAGTTTCATAATTAAGGAGTCGGCACTCAGATTCACCTAACGGCTCACAGGATGGAATGCTCCATTGCCACAAATGCTTATCGCAAGTTAATGTTTCTCCATCAAAAAAACCGTCTATTAATGCGTTATCCATATGGGGGCATGAAGGAGGAATTGCAACGAAACCTGTTGCACCATTGACAATAATAAAGCTTACTCCGTCAATGCTAAATGGCTTCATAGCCCCTATTGCAATCTCTTCTATTCCACAAACTTTGTTCCAAGTCATTTTTATACTTAAAACGGGATATGGGATCCAACATCAATTTGACGTGTCTCTAAAACAACATTTCTATCAATAAATTCTGCTTTAAACGACTCACTATCCACCCTTATTTGATCAATATATTTTCCTACTGCAAATAATTTTGTCTGACCAGAATATAAATGCGAATTTAAACCGTCTAACTCAGTACGATACAGAGAAAATATGCTTACTACATCATATACATTAGCTGTATTAGTAGGATTAATTTGATAAACCGTAATGTGCCTAGTAAGTGGTGAATGGTTAGTGTTGTGTTTTGGGAGAATATCTAAAATCCCTTTAAGCCCCTGCCAATTTCTCTCCATCCAACACTGTTCTTTTTTGATTTCAGGGCTGTAATTAGTAATTCTGTAGTTAAATTTATCCTTAGCGCAAAAAGATAAAAATTTTTCCCAATCTTCACTGTTTAAAGCTAAGCAACTTTCATATATACAAACTTCGATAGCCTGCTTTATCATTAAATCTAGTAATGCCATTTAAAATCCAATCAAAGAATTATTTTTATTTAAAGACTGCTAGCTTTTTTTCCCATACGCTTAGACCATTCTGCATAATAAGATCGTAAGCCAATCTCATCATGAATCGTAGAGTCTTCTTCTCTAGCCATTAATAAATGTTTAATATTCGACCCATTTCCCATTGCCGCTGTTTGATTTTGAACAGCCAATAAATCTTCCATTAAATTTCTACCAAACGGCCCCCATATCGTGTCATGGTCTGCGATTCGTTCTTGTCGCTGCTCTGGTGTATCACTTTTTAATCCCAGGCCACGAATTTCAATCAATGTTTCTTTCTCGCTGATTGGGGTCATTACGCTGACCCTAAGACAAGAAGCTCGAAGGCTATAGGTACAGCTTGGAAATATATTTAATTGTTTCCAGCCATTTTTTGGCATACCCGGGAATGTTAAGTGTCTATCCTTGCTTCCCTCATATGCATCGTAGGTTACCGTTGTCAATCCTGTTGCAGCATGGCCATTATCAAAGACTGAGTATTTGCGATCAAAATATCCTTTTTGAAGCATTCCTGTCGCTCTATTGTGATAGTGCATATAGTCGTGATAAAACTCTCGACTTGTTTCATGCCATAGCTTGTAATTGGTAGGGATAATTGACTTTTGGTAATGAAATATCTCCAATGGCTCAGAATCTAACTCCGTACTCATTAAATCAAAAGAATCTCCAACAAAGGCAGAGAGCGACTCACAGTTATCGTCTAAATTAACCCATATAAAACCACCATGGGCTATCTCTGAGCGAATTTCCCGTAAACCAATGTCTGCTTTACATAGCCTTTCTTGATAGCCCTGCTTTTCCCTGGGGATATCTACGCAGTGCCCCATAGCATCAAATTGCCATCCATGAAACATACATGTCATATTTTTAGGATTTCCTGATGGCTCTGCATTCAATAGATTACCTGCAGGATTTCGCATAATCGTATTGCCACGATGGGGGCAAACATTTAAGAAGGTTCTAATTTTATTATCAGGCCCTCTAACTGAAATTAAGGGTTTATTTCCAGCTACTCCAGTTGTCCTGTAGTCATATTTATTTGGTAATTCACTTTCATGACAAATTGGCAACCAAACTTTGTTAAATATTTTTTCTATTTCTTCATTAAAGATATCTGGATTTGTATATACGCCTGTTTCAATAAAGTGAGTCTCTGGTAATTTTGGTTTTTCAAACCATGACTTTGCATTTTTTGATGAGCCAGTATTTTGACCAGCCTTAGTTAACATTGACTTACTTCCCGACTCAATAGTTTCTTTCATTCTTAATTTTTACCTTTTATTCATGAAAATAGTTTACTTAGCCTTCTTTTCTAAAGCATCAACAATAGCCTTACAAAAATAAGGGATGTCGCTAGGCTTTCTGGAAGTAATAATATTTTGATCTACAACTACGGGACTATCGCTGTATATTCCCCCCGCATTTTCGATATCATCTTTAATCTGAGAAGCCCCTGTAACTTTTACACCCTTAACGAGTTGAGCAGAAATCAAAACCCACGTACCATGACAGATTGCTGCAATAAGAGCACCATTAGAGTAATTCTTCTTAATAAGCTGAATAACGTCGCTATCAACACGCAATAAATCAGGCGCATATCCTCCTGGAATAATTATCAAGTCAAAGCTATTCGCTAATGCTTCTTTTGCACTCATGTCTGGGTTAGCCGGGTAGCCCAACTTTGATTTATATAAATTAGTAGTTGGAGCAATAATTTTTACTTCAACGCCAATTTCCTGAAGTCTATAAACGGGGACCCAGACTTCCATCTCTTGGTAAAGATTTTCAACCAGCATCCCAGCAATTACTTTAGCCATATTTAATTTTCTTTCCACTCATTCGAATGACTTAGAGAAGCCAATATACTACTAATTTCATATTTACGTATCATTAGGGTTAATACTGAATAAGCCATGTTAAATAATTCGAAAAAAATAATTCGCCAATCACCAAAAACAAATGGTTCGACATCGCTTTACAAGCAAGTTAAGACTGATTTAATTGAATCCCTAAGAAAATCTGAATGGAGGCCCGGGGAGGCATTACCAAGTGAAGCTAAATTGGCCTCTAAATATGGTGTTGGAATTTCAACGGTTCGTGCTGCAATAGCAGAACTTACAATCGCAAATCTTTTAATTAAAATTCAGGGAAAAGGCACATTTGTAGCTGACCATAATTCAAATTCGGATATTTATCGCTTTTTTAGACTTATCAGAAAAGACGGTGAGAAAATATTACCAGTTAGCAAATTAGTCTCTTTCTCAAAAATACCAAACTCTCAAAAGAGTAATGATCAATTTAATTTAAGTGATAAACAAAAGCAGTTTGGGTTTTATAATATACAAAATATTCTTTTTGTAGATGATAGTCCAACTATATTCTCAACTATTTTAGTTCCAGCCTATCTTTTCCCAGGGATGACAAAAGCTACTTTACTTAAAGGTAGTAGTACCTTGTACTCCGTTTATCAAAAATCTTTCGGTATAACAATTACTCGATCATCCGAACAATTAGTTGCAAGCACAGCCGATGCCTTAACTGTTAAAAATCTTAAGCTTAAAAAAGGCGATTCAATTATTGAAATTAATCGCTTAGCATATACATTTGGAGGGACTTTAATTGAAAAGAGAAATAGCAAGGTTAATACTAAATTATTTTATTATGAAATAAATGAAGGTGAACTTTAATACACCGTAAATTTCATTAACTATCATCAAAACCCGAATCTAAAACATCTTGCTATATTAGTTCGGCATTAAATCCCCAAGCGTTACTTAAAGTAACGCTCAAAAAAATACCAACCCTAGAGTTGGTATAGTGATTCATGGTGGGCCCACCAGGACTTGAACCTGCGCCAAAGGATTACAGTTTGGTTTGGTTGCCTAGCTCCCTGGACTATGCCTTCATCATATCGATCGCTCGACTTAGATGGGTGCCGTCTAGTCTCTACACGTTCAAAGTAATTTCTTACTAAGCTTCGCTCGGCGTTAGCGTATTCATTGCTGAACTTAGCTTTCTCCGAATTTGACACTATCCCTTATGCAGTTTCCACGCATAAGACACAACTTTCGCAAACACTTCGTTGCTCAGGTAGTCATAAACTAAGAAGTCCTTAAGTTTCCTCTAGCCCAAAGGGGTTGAGGGGATCGTCTGAGAGAACAAAATTTCCCCACTTAAATAATCCACTGGCCCTCACTAGAATTTCATCTTTGTGTTTAATAAGTCCTTGAACAAATAGCAAATTACTTGTAGAACGAAGTGGTTCACACGTACCCTCTATCCAAGAGCCTAAGTTTGCAGGCGCTAGAAAATCTAGTTGTAAGCTTATAGTTGGCGTAAATCTTCGATTCATACCAAGATCATACATAGCGCCATAGGGCAGCAACATGTCAGCAAAAGTAGATAACATGCCGCCGTGGCAAATACCATGTGGATTGCAGTGACGCTGCTCAATCAACATACCCATAACAAATTGCTTGTTGCGTAAAGTAGCATACAACGGTCCATTATGAGATATAAATAACCCCCCAACATTAATTTCTTTAAAATCTGGCGGAATGTGATTGTTGTTACTCATATCAGCCTAGAACATGACCTGGGAGCCTATCTACCAGCTAACATTCTGACTGCAGAGTATGTTAGAACTAAAACATTATCCTGATTAAAAATATTAATTAGTGATGTAACAATCGCGCGATTATTTTTAGAGGTTGGACGAATACCAATGACCTTTACGATTGCCCAAACCGAGTCACCCACAAAAGTTGGGGCAACTGCCTTTTGAACGAGTTCGAGCATTGCCAAGCCAGTACCCTGAATCATTGATTGGAAAAGAAGACCTTCAATTAAGCAATAAGTGAGAGCTGCGGGAACAACCCTGCCGGTAATTGCCCCAGTCTGACTACTGAAATCTTTATCAATAAAGATTGCTTCAACCATGCCTGTGGTGTTGATGAAGTTTACCAAGTCAGTCTCAGTAATCGTTCTTCGGAATGTCCTGAATTCCTGATCGACAGCAATATCTTGCCAATAAAAACCCTGTCCAACGCAAGGTAAATTCATTACGTTTTCGGGAACTTTACTATCTGTATTTAATTGCGGAGTAGTTGTCATTTTTGGATTTCCTGTTGGATGGATTTTATTTCGAAAAATTCTTTAAAACCATAAAGCCCGTATTCTCTTCCATTTCCAGACTGCTTATAGCCTCCAAATGGTGCTAGTGTATTAAAGGGGGCTCCATTAATATCAACTTGGCCAGTGCGCATATGACGCGCAAATTGCATTGCTCGATCAAGATCATTGGACCAAACAGCCCCGCCTAATCCATAAATAGTATTGTTTGCTATCTCCAAGGCCTCGTCTTCATCTTTATAGGTAATGATCGAAAGGACGGGACCAAATATTTCTTCTTGTGCAACGGTACTGTCTGGCTGCACCTTGCCAAGCACAGTTGGTTGTACAAAATTTCCACTTAACAACTCATTTGGTATTTCAGCTTCACCAATAATAACTTCTGCACCCTCTTTTTTTGCTATAGCAATGTAATTACTAATGCGATCTCTTTGGGCAGATGAGATAACTGGGCCAAGACGGGTCCCTTCTAAAAAGGGATCACCAATCTTCATCTTCTCGACTATTGCTAGAACGATAGTCTTTGTTTCATCATATTTACTCTCTGGAATCAATAAACGCGTGTGAGCTAAGCAGGTTTGTCCTGAATTTAAAAAACAAGAATTCAAAGTTCCTTTAATTGCTTTAGTTAAATCCGCGTCATCCAAAACAACTGAGCTTGATTTACCACCTAATTCTAGAGCTACGCGCTTAATGGATTGTGATGCTATTTCTCCCACTCGCTTGCCAGCTCTGGTAGATCCAGTAAACGAAACCATGTCGACCTTGGGATTTGATACTAATGCTTCGCCTACATCTAGACCGTTACCCATTACCAAATTAAAAACCCCAGGAGGAAATCCTACCTCATGAATGATTTCAGCCAAAGCAATTGCATTTAATGGGGCTAATTCAGAAGGCTTTAGTATAACTGTGCAACCAGCCGCTAAGGCAGGCACAATCTTATGGGTAATTTGTATCAACGGGAAATTCCATGGGGTAATACAAGCTACAACCCCAATGGGCTCATGGATCAACAGTGAGTTCCCAACTGACTCCTCATACTTGAACTCTCTAGCGATTTGAGCGTAATGTTTCCAGCTGCCAATGGCATTACCAACCTGAATCATTTTTGAGAGCTTCAGAGGCATGCCCACTTCACTTGTAATTATCTCAGCGAATAAATCGCTTTTAGCTAACAAAAGTTCAGCGACTCGGTCGATTAAATCAGCACGCTCATTCGAAGTATTTTTAGACCATGCAGGAAAAGCTTGATAAGCTGCATCAACCGCCATATTTGCATCGATCAAATTACCAGCTGGAATATTTGCAAGTGTTTCACCTGTAGTAGGATTCAATACGGGAATGGTTAGATTAGAATTTGAATCTAACCATTTCCCATTAATATATATTTGATTTTTCATCTTTTACCAGCTTAATATTTGGTTAGCCATTCGAATAAGTTTTGCGTATGCCTTGAGTAAGGGATGGGATTTTTAACCCTACGCTTTGCAAATCCTCGACAATCATCTTAACGAACATCCCTCGAACAATATTATTAGAGGCTGTTTTTAAGCCTGCTTCGAAATATGCATTTTCATTAGAAGAGTCATCAGCTCCGAATGCATCTAGAGCGTATGGGAAGCATTGGTCTAAAGCCTCTTGCCCTAGAGATTGAATCTCCCAAGGGGCGATATCTTTAATACGGCCAAGCCAAGTTTCTGCAAGGCGCTCTTGTTCGTCATAGTGAACTCCAGACCAAACGGCTAATGGAATCAATGAAGAACCAAATGTAGCCAATGTTGCAGCTTGTGTCACACGGGCTGCAACTAACTGTTGCACACAAATTCCTGCCCAAGAGCTTGGTAATTTCTGCTTTAAAAATTCAACCTTATTTTTACTGCCAGTAAGCGTACGCTCGGCTTCATCCGCCAATGGATTTGGATCAACCTTAAGCTTTCGTAGCATTTTGGCTATGGCTAAACCAGCAGCACGATCTGCAGACATCTGCAAAGCCACCTCATGCTTTAACTTTGGCGTTGGCGCAACAAACACAGCCATCTCATTTTGGCGCGCATATTTAGCCGAAAGCCACCCGGAAAGTAAGCGTATTGCAAGTTTGTGTCTGTCAGCTGGCAAGTCAACCACCTCAAGAAACATATCAAAGGCATTCACTTCTTCAGGAGGGTAATCTGATCTAATACCCTTCCACCTTGCAGCAGGGACTTTTAAATTCAGCGCTTTTAAATCTCGCTCAAGTGATTCAACCCAAAGTGCGCGAGATTGGTTATTAGTTAATGTTTTAATTCCTAGATCAAGATAGCGTTTCTCATTTGGGGTACCAACACCACCAAAAATATCTAAGCAGGATGGGTAAAACTTATCTACTGCTTCCTGGCAGCCTTGCGAACTTCCCTCTTCAACCAGGCGCTTTGCGTAACTTACCCCCATTTTGGTGTGGCCCAGAGCTTCATCAACATAATTTTTTGCATTCCATACCGCTAAAGGAATAAAGCTGGAACCCAATCCACCAATTGACTGAATACCGCCAGTACGCTCAGCCAAAACCCGAGTCATAGAGCGCTCAACCCAATCTTTCATTTGAATTTTGAAGTAATCCAACTTACGGTCACCCTCCATCACGGATGATTCTGCTTGCTTTATCAATGGTCCAGGGTCAACGCCCATGTCTTCCAACACTTTGGCCACGCCAAGTCCATGAGCTTTTTCTTGTGCAATCTGAAAATCAAGCCAAGTTTTATCTTCTACTGTTGGGCAAATTGAACCGGAACGGTCAGGCGCATCCGCATACTCTGATTGCAATTGAACCGTAAGCATCTTTACAACCATTGCTTTAGCATCTTCAGATAATTCACTACCTTTACGGAATAATTGACGTTCTTTAATATTCTTTGTTGGTTTCATCTATAGCTCTCCTTAAATAATCAACTTAATTAATTCCAATTAATTAGCGGCCCTTGAATTTAGGCGGCCGTTTTTCAAGCATTGCCGCCCTACCCTCTAGGCGATCTTCTGTTGCTCGCAGTAGTCCGCCCAAATAAGCCTCCAACCGAATTCCATCTGCAATAGGCAAATCCAATCCCTTAAGGATGACTTCACGACCATATTTAATTGCGAGCGGGGCCTTGGCAGCAAGCTTGCCAGCCCAGGAGCGAGACTCCTCCATTAAGGCCTCGGGGGGAAAGACTCGATTGACTAAATTTAGCCGTAGTGCAGTCATGGCATCAATTCGTTCTCCCATTAATACTAATTCCATTGCAATAGACGGACCAGCTAGTTGAGCAATCCTCTGAGTTGCTCCACCAGCTGGGATTGACCCAAAAGTGATCTCAGGCATCGCAAAGAATGCGGCTTCCGAAGCTAAACGAAAATCACAAGCCAAAGCTAATTCAAAACCTCCACCTAAAGCAAAACCATTTACCGCAGCAATCGAGGGCTTACCAGTATTGGCAAGCGCAACCCGAAAATCACCCCACCATCTAGATTCAACTGAATCAATCACGCTTTCATCTACGCTTCCGTCCTTGAGATCTGCCCCAGCAGAAAATGCTCTACCTGTACCAGTAATGATGATGACCTGTAAATCAGCGCTATCTCTGAACGCATTGAAAACAGATTGGAGTTCATCTCTGCATAAAGCATTAATTGCATTTAGTTGATCGGGCCTATTAAGGGATAATTCAAGAACCTTATCTTTGGTAGAAATAGATATGGTTTCATACTTGGCATTTAGGGTCATTGCTCCTCCTGGTTAATTAATTCTTCTAGCTCAAAAACAATCTTCATTACTCTTTTTTTATCAATTTTTCCACTTGCATTACGCGGAAGCTCAGTAATAATAAAAATATTTTTCGGTAATTTGTAGGCTGCTAACTTTTGTCTGCAAAACTCCATCAAATCTATTTTTATATCTGGTGAATTGGGGTCTTTTACGGTAACTGCAGCTGTTACTGCTTCGTCCCATTCAGGGTGCGGCATACCAAATACAATAACGTCAATGACTTGATCATGTTCGGCTATAGCATTTTCAACCTCTGCTGGCTGCACCGACATCCCCCCGGTATTAATGATTTCGCGCGTGCGACCACTAAGGTGGAGGGCTCCATTTTCATCAAGATGCCCAGTATCGCCAGTATGAAACCAACCATCCTCGGTAATCGACTGCTCAGTACTATCTATATCTCCTAGGTAGTACGTAAATGCAGTTGGCGTAAATATTTCAATCTCACCAGTTCCTCCGCGGGGTATTTCAATGCCAAGATCATTCACAATCCTAATGCCTGCTCCCAGCAAGGGATAGCCGACGCAACTTGCATTTATAGATCGTGAAGGATCATTCGGCAAATACTCGAAAGAGGCAATATTGCTTGCCTCAGTCATTCCATAAGTGACTTCAAATGGTATCTTAGGGAAAATTTTAAAAATTTTATTCCTAATTGATTCTGGTAAATGGCCTGCAGTCCATTGTAATTTTTTTATATGACTTAAATTGCAGTTATTCTCTTCGAGATATTGAAGCATTTTTTTTGCAAAAATCGTTGGGTGAACATATAAATGTGTCACTTGATATTTTTGTACCTCATCCATAATGCACTCAACTGACGTACTACTAGGTATGATGAGTGAGCCCCCAGCAATTAAGATTGCAAAAGGACCTGTCAATGAGCCACCTGTGTGAGCCATTGGCGCCCTCGCTAACAATACATCTTTAGAAGACAATGTTCGTGCTAGCATACCCAGCCCCCAAACAACACTTAGATTAGATCTAACAATTCCCTTGGGGTGCCCAGTACTTCCAGCAGTGAAATAAATTGCACAGGGATTCTCAAGACTTGTATTAATAGGCAACTCAAGTTGGGGCGATGCTTTCACTATGTCTTCAAGCGCTAATATTTTTAGTTTTTCATCACTCTCATTAGCAATGATGATCATTTCAGGGGAAATTTTTCTAACTTCATTGCATAGGCTAACTTGGTCTTTACTGTTAATAATGATTCCGGATGCCTTAGAAGTGTTGAGAATATTTACAAGTTCATTTTTTGTAGCAAGCGCATTTATTGGGATCACCACCGCTCCAGCCCTAACAATGCCCCACCATGCCTCAATAAACTGGATGCTATTGGGCACCATGAGAACTACTCGGTCGCCAGGATGAAGACCGGCATTTAGTAGACCTTGCGCCATTCTGCTTGTCCGGTCTTCTAGTTGTGAATACGTCCTTTCTTCACTAGCAGATCGTAGTGCAATTTTTACCCCAAAAGAGTGGGCAGAAGCCACAAAAAGACTGGCTGCATTTAGCTGATTTAGCGAATTAAGACGCATAAATATGGCTTCTATTTGATATATTAGATAGCATACTAACTTAATTTATGTAAAGCAAATACAGTAAAAACCCTAATATACAAATATTTAGTTAGCGGGCTAACTATAAATAATCTTTAGAAGGAGAAAAACCATGCAAAAGAAATTCTCAATCTGGTCAGTAACGGTTTTGATTTTTTTGCTCTCATTTGAGTTAAGGGCGCAAAATTTTCCTAATAAACCAATAAAAATGGTGGTGCCATACGCCGCTGGAGGTTCAGCTGATGTATTAGCAAGGCCGATATCGATCGCAATGGGACAAGCATTAGGGCAAACTGTTTTCACAGAGTTAAAACCTGGCGCAGGCGGGAATATTGGAGCAGAGTTCGTTACCAAAAGTGCGCCAGATGGATACACCCTATTATTTGCATCCCTAAGTCTTTCGACTAGCGTGAGTTTTGCGAAACTAAATTTTGATCCTAGATCTGATTTAAAACCTATAGCAGGTATCGCTACATTACCTAGCTTACTATTGGTTTCTGTAAAATCAAATATCAAAAATTTTGATGATTTAATTAATGAGGCAAAAAAGAGTAATGTGAACTTTGGTTCTGCAGGCGCAACTACAGGAAGCCATTTGTTTGGAGAGCTAATTAAAAGCAGATCAAAAACTAATATGGCTCACATCCCATATAAAGGTAGTGGTGCCGCCTACCCTGATCTAATCGCCGGAAGAATTACTTTCATGTTTGATGTTATGGGATCTGCCTTACCACAAGTTAACGCAGGTCAAGTAAGGGCTATTGCAGTAACCTCCACCAAAAGATCAAGTGCCTTACCTGATGTTCCAACCTTAAATGAATTAGGCTATCCTGGATTTGATGTGGGAACTTGGTTTGGGATATTTGTTCCATCTGCCACTCCCACTCAAATACAAAATAAGCTCGAAGAAGCAGTATTAGCGGCATTAACAACCCCCGAAGTCATGAAGCAACTTTCTTCAGTAATGTCTGAGCCAGTGCCAAGAAAAGGGGCTGACTTTAGTCGTTGGTACATTGAGGATACAGAAAAGTGGGCAAAACTCGCAAAAGAGGGAACAGTTAAAATATCTGATTAATTTTGCAAAATAGTTTATGCCCCTATTAAATCCAAACGCATTACATCTTCTATATGATCGTCCAGGGTTCCTACTAAGGCGTGCCCACCAAATATCAATCTCAATTTTTGAACAAGAATGTCAAGGGATTAAACTGACGCCAGTGCAATATGGTATTTTGACAGCTCTTCACGCTCTCCCCGGCATTGATCAATCTGGATTAGGCCGAAAATTGGGGCTTGATAAGGTAACTATTCTTAGAGTGCTTAGGGACTTAGAAAGTCGGGGCCTAATTACAAGATCTGCTCACGTCTCTGATAAGAGAAGTTATTCACTTACTCTTTCTTCTGATGGTCAAATTTTATTTAAAGAGTCTCAAAAACATATTAATGCAGCTTATATGAAGCTGGCCTCTGGATTAACAGAAACTGAACTTACAGCACTACTTAAGCTTCTTAGAAAGTTTAATTCTTCGCTTGATGGACACGCAAGAACTAGTTTTCAGCCCGCTGACTAATCTTAAATTAGCGTTTTACCGTAACTAGAAAAGAGTATAAATTTCTCAACATGGCTGCAGTAGCCCCCCATACAAAGTAGTTTTCACATGTAATAGAGTAGAAGTGTCTCCGACCTTGATCGCTCTCCCATGATCTCAAAATAAAATTTCTAGGATTCAGTAAATATTTCATAGGTAACTCCAAAATACTTGTTACCTCATCGGAATTCAGCCTGAATGTAGATTGTGAATGAATAAGAGCAGCAACTGGGGTAACTCGATATCCAGAAATTGTGCAGTATTCAGGAAAAGTACCAAGCACCTCAATATCCCGCTCTTTGATCCCAACTTCTTCTTCGGTCTCCCGTTTTGCAGTGTTAACTAAACATTGATCTGCATTTGAGAACCTACCGCCAGGAAAACTAATCTGCCCAGAATGCGAAGATAGATGATGGGATCTCTCTGTCAAAAGAACCATAGGCTCATTTTTTCGAAAAATGATAGGTATCAGAACAGCTGCCCGAGCCTCTATACCATCTAACTCTTTTTTTTCAATAATGTTACTTGCTTTAATGTGCTTATTCTCATCGGTCTCTTCTGGTACCCAAGGAATATCCAAAGAAAATCGGGCCCTGAGTTGATCGGGCATAAACATGGAATCATCCAAAAGAGTATCAGATTCAAAACGCTGACGTATTGCAGATTTTTGCGGATCAAAACGTCCTGGTGATGCTAGACTCATCAAGATAACCAAGTGATAAATTGACTAGGATCTTCCCTGGGTGATAGGTATTCGTTTACTTTGTCTGATTTATCCTTATATCCAAGTGCCATCCCGCAAACTAACAGCTCATTTGTACCACTCCCTATGATTGGAAGAATAACTTTTGCATATTCATTCCAGGCTGCTTGCGGACAGGTATCTAACCCGAATTCCTTTGCAGCCAACATTATATTTTGAAGATACATTCCATAATCTAAAAATGAACCTCGCCCCAAACTTCTATCTATAGTAAAAAATAATCCTACAGGCGCTCCAAAAAAGGTGAAGTTCTTCAAAAACTGAGCATGCATATTAGCTTTATCGCCCTTTTGAATTCCTAGCAGGCTATAAAGACCCCAGCCATTTTCTCTTCTCCGATCTATATAGGGGCTTATCCATTCTTCAGGGTAGTAGCTATACCAAGATTTAAAATTCTCAATAAGCATTGGGTCATTTTTAATAGATTCATATGCTTGACATACTTCTTGAGTGAGATTTTTTAATTTTTCACCCTGTAAAACATAAACGTGCCAAGGTTGAGTATTTGATCCTGAAGGTGCACGACTAGAAATTTTCAATATCTCTAGAATTATTTTTTCTGGTATTGGTTTAGTGAGAAAAGCCCTAAAAGATCTTCTCTGGTTGATTGCCTCTAGTACATTCATAGCTTAAATTTTAATTAAAGATTGCAGTATTGGAAATGATACCAATAGATTAATTTTCATATATCACCTCTGAATGTTCTAGGCTCAGGGCAATAGTCTTAGTGGTCCACTGGGGTAATTAGAAGATATTTTTTATGCACTATACCTAGCTATTGATGTGGGTCAAATGCCTCTGTATAGTTGGTGCAGCGCAAGATAAATGATCTCATTGAAATACGACCATGTAATTGACAAGCGTTACTTAAAGTAACGCCTAAAAGACCAAACCCCCACTATGGCTAGTGAGGGTTTGCTTTTCTGGTGGGCCCAAGAAGACTTGAACCTGAATGCAGGGGGTTTGATTATTGGATATTTTTTTCTTTAATTACCTGGTTAATCATTGGAATCATATTTTTGGCCCATAACTGACATCCCACTACAGTCATGTGGCCAGCCTGTCCAGGCTGATCATATTGTCTATGTGCTGTATCGATGGGTACATTTTTTATC
>Ga0304729_1001258_pt1 | contig 17056 bp, 17 predicted proteins | sample C_131016_MF_Meta_FD_190475 | JGI IMG/M metagenome (GOLD analysis project Ga0304729, IMG submission 190475) | Freshwater microbial communities from Lake Croche, Canada to study carbon cycling - C_131016_MF_MetaG (v2) (version 2) | ecosystem: Environmental > Aquatic > Freshwater > Lake | place... | reverse complement strand
GACGATATAGCTGTCACCCACGCGCTCGGCGCGGGTCTTGAGTGAAGCCAGGTCCGAGCCCGAGCCCGGCTCGCTATAGCCCTGGCTCCACCAGACCTCGCCGCTGGCGATGCCGGGCAAAAAGCGTTGCTGCTGCTCTGCATTGCCAAAGGCCATGATCACCGGGGCCACCATCACCGGGCCAAAGGGCACCACGCGCGGCGCACCGGCCAGGGCGCATTCTTCCTCGAACAAATGCTTTTGGATGGCGTTCCAGCCCGGGCCGCCGAACTCCTTGGACCAAGCGTGGCCCAGCCAGCCCTTGGTGCCCAAAATCTTGCCCCAGCGCTGCATATCGTCGCGTGTAAGGTGCAGGGCGTTGTGGACTTTGTGGGCAATGTCCTGCGGCAAATTGCCGTGCACCCAGGTGCGAATGTCTTCTCGAAATTGCTGTTCTTCGGGGGTAAAAGCCAGATCCATAAAGGCGTCTCCAAGTGGTCAAAGCGAGGTTCAAAACCGGTAAAGACTGTGTTTTAGCACGATCGTTCTTTTTTTGCTGTCGGTGCGGTGACAAGGCCCCGATAATGCGCGCCATGCAAGCGATTGTGATTCTTATTTCCGGCGGTGGCTCCAATATGCAGGCCATCGTGCGCGCCGCGCACCAAGAGGATTGGCCGGCCCGCTACGGTGCCCGCATTGCGGCCGTCATCAGCAACCGCGCTGATGCAGCCGGGCTGACCTGGGCGGCGGCCCACAATGTTGCGACCCGCGTTATCGCGCACACCGATTTTGCGGATCGCGCTGCCTTTGACATGGCGCTGGCCCAAGAAATCGCCGGCCATTCGGACGGCGGGCAGGCTCCCTGGGTGGTGCTGGCGGGCTTTATGCGCATCCTTACGCCTGCCTTTGTGCAGGCCCATAGCGGGCGGCTTTTCAATATCCACCCGTCCTTGCTGCCTGCGTTTACGGGCTTGCACACCCACGCGCGGGCACTGGCGGCGGGTTGCCGCTTCGCTGGCGCCACGGTGCACCGCGTGACCGAGGTGCTAGACCAAGGCGAAATCCTGGAGCAATCTGTCGTCCCAGTGCTGCCCGGCGACAGCGAGGCCAGTCTGGCCGCCCGGGTGCTGGCTACCGAGCACCAGATTTACCCGCGCGCCTTGCGCCGTTTGTTGCAAGCGCGGGAACGCTAGGCTAGGGCATAGGCGCCGAAGGGCGCGCAAGGTCCGCGTGGGACAATGCGCTGCTTATGCATCCAAAAGCTTTACTAGACGCCTGCGCCGAATTGGTGCGCCTGACACTGCGCTTCGAACACCCGGCCGACGCCACAGTGTCGCGCTTTTTCCGTGATCACAAAGGCCTGGGCCCCCGCGAACGCGCCACCATGGCTGAAACCGTCTACACGGTGCTGCGTAAAAAGCTGCTTTTTGACCACCTGGCGCCCTCGGGCAGCGGCCCCAAAGAGCGCCGCTTGGCGATTTTGGGCTTTTACGGCCCCGGCGATTTTTTGCGCAGTGCGCTCAGTGACCAGGAAAAAGCCTGGCTGGACGCTTGCGAAAAAGTCGACCAGGCCGATCTGATGGAGCGCCACCGCCACAACCTGCCCGAGTGGTTGGTTCAGCCCCTCAAAGACCAATTGGGCGAGGAGTTTTGGCCGCTGGTCGAGCAGCTCAACCGCGGCGCGGGCCTGGACTTGCGTGTCAATGATTTCAAGGCCAAGCGCGCCGACGTGCAAAAAGCGCTGGCGCTCTCGGGCATCAAGGCGGTGCCTACGCCGTATTCGCCCTGGGGCCTGCGTATTGCGGGCAAGCCGGCCCTCAACAAGCACGAGGCTTTTATGCGCGGCGAGTTCGAGGTACAAGACGAAGGCTCGCAGTTACTCGCTTTGCTGCTCGATGCCAAGCGCGGCGAGATGGTGGTTGATTTTTGTGCCGGCGCGGGCGGCAAAACTTTGGCGATTGGCGCTGGGATGCGCAGCACCGGGCGCCTGTATGCGTTTGATACCTCGGCGCACCGTTTGGACTCCTTCAAACCGCGCATGGCGCGCAGCGGCCTGTCCAACGTGCACCCGGCGGCCATCGCCCACGAGCGTGACGACCGCGTCAAGCGCCTTTCGGGCAAGATTGACCGCGTGCTGGTCGATGCGCCATGCTCCGGCCTGGGCACGCTGCGCCGCAACCCGGATTTGAAATGGCGCCAAAGCCCGCAAAGCGTGCTCGAAATGGTGCAAAAGCAAACCGCCATTCTGCAAAGCGCCTCGCGCCTGCTCAAATCGGGCGGCCGCTTGGTCTACGCCACCTGCAGCGTGCTACCCGCCGAAAACGAGGACATTGCACAAGCCTTCGGCCTGGCCAACCCAGAATTTGTGCCGCTCGAGGCTTCGCAAGTCCTGGCCGGCCTGAAGGTAGAGCAGGCGCCAACCCTGTGCGTGGGAGGCGAAAACGGCGGCCGCTACCTGCGCCTTTGGCCCCAGCGGCATGCCACCGACGGGTTTTTCGCGGCGGTTTGGCAGAAAAAATAGCTTTATTTGGGGTTTTTTAAGGTATTTTCCCGCTGACGGGTCCTCTGGACGGCTGAAACCGTCCAGCGCTTTTTACAATCGGCGCGCAGGGCTGGCTGCTACGTTGCCAAGAAGTCGATATGAACTTCATAACTTGAAAGTTGAATAAACCATGTATTTTGCTGACTCCCCCCTGTTCAATGCAGTCTTGCAATGGCTGGGCCACGGAACCTGGGAACTGGCATGGTGGCAAGTGCTGCTGTTTACCTTGGCCCTGACGCACGTCACCATGATCAGCGTGACGGTGTTCCTGCACCGCCACCAGGCGCACCGGGCGTTGGACCTGCACCCGTCCGTGGCGCATTTTTTCCGCCTCTGGCTGTGGTTGACCACCGGGCAGGTCACCAAAGAGTGGGCTGCCATCCACCGCAAACACCACGCCAAGTGCGAGCAGCCCGACGATCCGCACAGCCCGCAGATCCATGGCATCCGCAAAGTGCTCTTCCAAGGCGCAGAGTTGTACCGGGCTGAATCCAAGAACCAAGAAACCATGGCCCGCTACGGCCACGGTACGCCCGACGATTGGATTGAACGCAACTTGTACACCCGTTTTTCCTGGCAGGGTGTGGGCTTGATGCTGGTTATTAACCTGACCTTGTTCGGCGCCCTGGGCCTGACGGTCTGGGCAGTGCAAATGGCCTGGACGCCCATCACGGCGGCGGGCATCATCAACGGCGCGGCACACTACTGGGGCTACCGCAACTTTGAGTCGCCCGATGCCAGCACCAATATCTCGCCCTGGGGCATCATCATTGCGGGTGAAGAACTCCATAACAACCACCACACCTACCCGACTTCGGCCAAACTCTCGGTCAAGCCTTACGAGTTTGACATCGGCTGGATGTACATCAGCATCTTGCAATTTGCCGGACTGGCGCGCGTCAAAAAGACACCCCCCAAAGCCGCCTATGGCGATGTGCGTCCGGTCGCCGACGAAAAGACGCTGGAGGCCCTCATTGCCAACCGCTATGAAATCATGGCCGGTTTTGCCCAGCAAATGCGCGCCACGGTGCGCGAGGAGCTCGAGTCGATGAAAGCGCGTAGCGCCGACTCTGCCGTGATCAAAGCCGCCAAGCTCTGGGCCCACCGCGACGCCGAAAAAGTGCCGCCTGCCGCTGTGGCCCAGCTGGCACTGGCCCGTGCTGCTTCGCCGGTCCTGGACCAAATGGTGACCATGCGCGAGGAATTGCGCCAACTCTGGCTCAACACCGCCGTCTCGCGGGAGCAACTGACGGCTGAGCTGGCTGCCTGGTGCCGCCGCGCCGAAGACAGCGGGATTGCCACCTTGCGTGAGTTTTCCTTCAAGCTGCGCGCTACCCGCATGGCCTAAAAGCGCCTTAGCGCGGCGGGCTGAAGTAGGCCGCCGCGCCAAAGAAAAAGCCCGCAATTGCGGGCTTTTTCTTTGGAGGGAAACCGAAGCTTTATTTGAGCTTCATTTCCTTGTAGTCCACATGCTTGCGTGCTTTGGGATCAAATTTCTTGATCAGCATTTTCTCGGGCATGGTTTTTTTGTTTTTGCTGGTCGTGTAGAAGTGACCGGTGCCGGCTGTCGATTCCAGCTTGATTTTTTCGCGTCCGCCTTTGGTTGCCATGGTCTTGCTCCTTATGCCTGACCACGTGCGCGCAGGTCTGCGAGCACGGCGTCAATGCCGTTTTTGTCGATCAGGCGCAGGCCGGCGTTCGAAATACGCAGACGCACCCAGCGGTTTTCAGATTCCACCCAGAAACGGCGGTACTGCAGATTGGGCAGAAAACGGCGCTTGGTTTTGTTGTTGGCGTGGGAAACATTGTTTCCGACCATGGGGCCTTTGCCCGTGACTTCACATACGCGTGCCATAAGGACACTCCGATACTTTTTAACGGCCCGGCTGTGCCTGACAAGTCAGCGCAACCAAACCTCACCTCGCCAAAATCCGGGTGGCGGTAACCCGTAGCCGCCAGTACATGCATCCAATTGGGTGCAGCTAGCAGCAAAGCCCGCCATTATAGCCAAGCTGAGCAGGCAGGCTCTGGGCCTGGGTTGCGGTGCAGCAAAACTTGCTCGCGCAGCCAATACCGGTCCACGGGGCAAACCTACAATGCCGCCATGTTTGTCCATTTGCGCTTGCACACCGAATTCTCCGTCGTCGATAGCACGATACGCGTGGACGCGGCGGCCGAAATGGCCTGCGCCGATGGCCAGGGCGCATTGGCCATTACCGATCTGAACAACCTGTTTGCCACGGTCAAGTTTTACCGCGCCTGCCGTGACTTGGGCGTAAAGCCCCTGGTAGGCGCTGAGGTGAGTTTGGAGGGCTTAGGCGCGGATGCTGCGCAGGGATCGCGCATTGTTTTGCTGGTCCAAAACGCGCAGGGTTACCTTAATTTGTCGGAATTGCTCGCCCGGGCGCACACCCAAAACGGCGCAAAAGCCCAGATTACCGTGCGCTGGCAGTGGCTTGCCGAGCTCCATGAGGGCCTTATCTGCCTCTCCGGCGCCCAGGCGGGGCCGGTGGGAATGCCCTTGGTGCAGGGAGACACGGCACGTGCCCACGAAGCGGCTTTGCAACTGAGCACCACTTTTCCGCACCGTTTTTACCTGGAGGTGCAGCGCGCGGGGCGGCCCGAGGATGAAAACCATGTCGGCACCACCGCCGAACTGGCTGCCCGCATGCACTTGCCGCTGGTGGCTACCCACCCGGTTCAGTTCGCGCATGCCGACGACTTCGAGTCGCACGAGGCGCGGGTGTGCATTTCCGATGGCGACTTGCTCAGCAATCCCAAACGGGTGCGTCGCTTTACGCGCGAGCAGTATTTCAAGTCCGCCGCCCAAATGCAGTCTTTGTTTGCGGATCTGCCCTCTGCTTTGGACAACACGGTGGAGATCGCCAAGCGCTGCAATTTGTCGCTGGTGCTGGGCAAACCGCAGCTGCCCGAGTTCCCCACGCCCCTGGTAGATGGTGTGCAGATGACGCCCGAGCAGTATTTCCGCCACGCCTCGCACGTAGGACTGCAAGAACGTATGCTGCACCTGTACCCGGATGCGGCGGCTCGCCAGGCCCACATGCCGCTGTACCTGGAGCGTCTGGAGTTTGAGCTCGAGACCATCGTCAAGATGGGCTTTCCGGGCTATTTCCTGATCGTGGGCGATTTCATTAACTGGGCCAAAAACAATGGCTGTCCGGTGGGGCCGGGCCGTGGATCGGGCGCCGGTTCGTTGGTGGCCTATGCGCTCAAAATCACCGACCTGGACCCGATCAAATACAAGCTGCTGTTTGAGCGCTTTCTGAACCCCGAGCGGGTGTCCATGCCCGACTTTGACATCGACTTTTGCCAAAGCAACCGCGACCGGGTCATCGATTACGTCAAAGACAAATACGGCAAAGAGGCGGTCAGCCAAATCGTCACCTTTGGCACCATGGCGGCCCGTGCGGCCATTCGTGATGTCGGGCGGGTGCTGGATCTGGGCTACAACTTTTGCGACACCATCAGCAAGCTCATTCCCAACAAGCCCGGCACCTCAGTGACCTTGCAATTGCCCCCGCCTGCGGCCGAGCGCAAGAAGGACGACAAAACGATTTACGCCAGCGAAACCGAACCCTTGCTGGCCCAGCGCGAAGCGCAGGAAGAGGACGTCAAAACCTTGCTCGAACTGGCCCGCAAACTCGAAGGACTGACCCGCAACGTGGGGATGCATGCCGGCGGCGTGCTCATCGCCCCGGGCAAGCTCACCGATTTTTGCCCGCTCTACCAGCAACCGGGCAGCGACTCGGCGGTCAGCCAGTTTGACAAAGACGATGTCGAGGCCATCGGCCTGGTGAAGTTCGACTTTTTGGGCCTGGCGACGCTCACGATTTTGGAAATCGCACGCGAGCTGATCGCCCGGCGCCACCGGGGCCAGGAAAACTTCAATTACGAGGACCTGCCTCTGGACGATGCCGAGGTCTACCGCCTGTTTTCTGCCGGCAAGACCGAGGCCGTATTCCAGTTTGAAAGCCGTGGCATGCAAGGCATGCTGCGCGACGCCAAGCCCACGCGTTTGGAAGACCTGATCGCCCTGAACGCACTGTACCGCCCCGGCCCGATGGACCTGATTCCCAGCTTTGTGGCGCGCAAACACGGTCGCGAAGTGGTGGAGTACCCGCACCCCTTGGTGGCCGAGATGCTGTCCGAGACCTACGGCATCATGGTCTACCAAGAGCAGGTGATGCAGACGGCGCAGATTCTGGGCGGCTACTCGCTGGGCGGCGCCGACATGCTGCGCCGGGCTATGGGCAAGAAAAAAGCCGAAGAGATGGCCGAGCACCGCACCATCTTCCGCGCTGGCGCAGCCAAGAATGCGATTACTGAGGACAAAGCCGACGAAATTTTTGACCTGATGGAGCGCTTTGCCGGCTACGGTTTTAACAAATCGCACGCTGCCGCTTATTCGCTTTTGGCCTACCACACCGCCTGGATCAAGGTGCATTACACGGCCGAGTTCTTCTGCGCCAATATGACGGTGGAGATGGACAACACCGATAAGCTCAAGCTTTTGTTTGAGGATGCTGAGCGCTTTGACATCCATTTTGAGCCACCCAATATCAACCGCGGCACCCACCGCTTCGAGCCCATCTCCAACCGCGAAATTCGCTATGGGCTGGGCGCCATCAAGGGAACCGGGCAGCAAGCGATCGAGGCTATTGTTGCGGCCCGTGAAGGACGCGGCCCCACCGGCGAGGCGGGGTCTTTCACCAGCTTGTTTGACTTTTGTCGGCGCGTGGAGCGCACCCGCCTGAACAAGCGCTGCCTGGAAGCCTTGATCAGGGCCGGCGCCTTTGACACCTTGGAGCTCAACCGCGCCTGCCTGATCGCCTCGGTGGACCGCGCTTTTGACTTTGCTGCCGCTGCGAGCGCCAATGTGCACCAGGTCGGTTTGTTTGATATGGGCGGCGAGGACGACCACGGCTCCAGCACCCAGGAGCCCGATGTGGTGCCCGCCTTGCCCTGGGGCGTGAAAGAACGTCTGACCCAGGAAAAGACGGCGCTCGGGTTTTACCTGTCGGGCCATTTGTTTGACGAGGTGGCCCAGGAAGTGCGCCGCTTTGCCAAGCGCCCCATCGACGAATTGCTCGAAACACGCGAGCCGCAGCTGCTCGCTGGCATCGTCAACGATCTGCGGACCATCAATGGCCAGCGCGGAAAAATAGCCTTATTCAAGCTGGATGACAAATCGGGGGCCATCGAGGCGCGCGCCGACGAAGCGCTGATCAACGCGCACAAGCACTGGTTCAAGGAAGATGCGCTGGTGATCGCCATGGGCAGGGTCCAAACCGACCGATTCTCGGGCGGTACCCAATTTACGATCACCCAGCTATGGGACCTCGATGCGGCGCGCTGTCGCTTTGGGCGCTATTTGCGCCTGTCGGTCAAAGGCGATGCCCGCAGTCCGGACGTGGCCCAACTGCTGCGCGACTTCCCGCCGCGCCGGGAGATGAGCGAGCAGGGCGAACTGGTGCGTGGCCTGCCGGTGCGCATCAGCCTGGAATGCCCAGCCCAAGGCGGGACCGAGGGCGCCGCCGCCGAAGTCCAATTGGACGACCAACTGCGCTTTTACCCCAGCGACGAGGCCCTGGCGCGCTGGCGCGTGCACGCCGATCAAGGGCGCGCGGCCATCGCTTACGAATAATCTGGCCTCGGCTGCGCTCTTGCCAATCTAAATGAGATACAATCTCATTTAGATTTAGACAAAATTGATGCCATGACCGATAGCACCCCCCCTCTGCGACCGCTGGCGGACCTGCCCGCCGGCACCCACGCCGTAGTCCAGCGTTTGCGCAGCGGCGAAGGGCCCACCCAGGCGTCTTTGGTACGCCGCCTCGGAGAGCTGGGCTTTATCCCGGGCGAGCCGGTGCAAATGCTGCGCCGTGGCCCTGGCGGGCGTGAGCCGCTGGCAGTGCAAATCGGTGACACCCAGTTTGCCCTGCGATTTTTCGAGGCGCAGTGCATAGAGGTAGCCCCGGTTTAGGCACAGACCATGCAAGGTAGTGCCACCGCTCCAGTGCCCGTGCGTGCGGGCCTGTTCACACTGGCTCTGGTGGGCAACCCCAATTGCGGCAAAACTGCGCTCTTCAATCTGCTGACCGGTGCGCGCCAAAAAGTGGCCAATTACGCCGGCGTCACCGTCGAGCGCAAGCAGGGCGAGGCGCAACTGGCCGATGGCCAGCGCCTGGTCGTGGTGGATTTGCCGGGCGCCTACAGCCTGAGCCCCGCCACGCCGGATGAACAAGTCATGCGCGAGGTGCTGCTAGGCGAGCGCGCCGGCGAGTCTGTGCCCGATGCCATCGTCGCGGTGGTCGACGCTACCAATTTACGCATGAATTTGCGTTTGGTGCTTGAGTTGCGCGGTCTGGGCCGACCCATGGTGGTTGCGCTTAACATGGTTGATGTGGCGCGCGCCAACGGCTTGGCGATCGATACCGTCCGTCTGGCCCAGGAGCTGGGCTGTCCGGTCGTGGAAACCGTGGCTGTCAAGGCGCAAGGGCACCGCGCTTTACTGCAGGCGCTCGGAGTGCTGGTGGCGCAGAGCGCACCGGCGCGGGCCGCCATGCCACCGGGCGAACCTTCTGCCGCCAGCGCCGCCAATTTGCAGGTCCAGGTGCGCCGCATACTGGCCCTGGTCGCACCGATAGCGCCTGCACGGGCGCGCTTTCAACACCGTTTGGACGCCGTCGTCATGCATCCCGTTCTGGGCTTGGTGGTGCTGGCCGCGGTTTTGTTTTTGATATTCCAAGCCGTTTTTAGCTGGGCCACCGTGCCCATGGACCTCATCAAACAAGCCATGGCCGCGGTCGGTGATTGGACGACCCAGTCCATGGCGCCCGGTCCGCTGCGCAGCTTGCTGGTCGATGGTGTGATCGCCGGCGTGGGCGGCGTGCTGGTGTTTTTGCCGCAAATTTTGATCTTGTTTTTCTTTATCTTGCTGCTCGAAGACTCGGGCTACCTGCCGCGCGCCGCCTTTTTGCTGGACAACGTGATGGGCAAAGTCGGTTTGTCCGGGCGCGCCTTCATTCCGCTACTCAGCAGCTTTGCCTGCGCCATTCCCGGCATCATGGCCACGCGTACTATTGCCAATTGGCGAGACCGTCTGGCCACCATCATGGTGGCGCCCTTGATGACCTGTTCCGCCCGTTTGCCTGTCTATGCCTTATTGATTGGCGCCTTTGTGCCCGAGCGCAGCTTAGGCGGGCTGAGCCTGCGTGGGCTGACGCTGTTTGGCTTGTACGCGGCCGGCGTGGTCTCTGCCATGGCAGTGGCTTGGGTTTTCAAGCGTGTGTGGATGAAGTCGAGTTATCAGCCGCTCATGCTGGAGCTGCCACCGTACCGTTACCCCAGCCTGCGCAACCTTGCCCAAGGGCTGTGGGAGCGCGCCTTGATATTTTTGCGCCGTGTCGGCGGCATCATTTTTTCGTTGATGGTGATTTTGTGGTTCTTGTCCACTTACCCGGCCCCGCCAGCGAGTTGGGACGCCAGCCAAGGCCCGGCCATTGCCTACAGCGCCGCAGGAATCCTGGGGCATGCGCTGCAATATGTGTTTGCGCCCGTGGGTTTTAACTGGCAAATCTCCATCGCCCTGGTGCCCGGCATGGCTGCGCGTGAAGTGGCGGTTGGCGCCTTGGGCACGGTGTATTCCCTGTCGGCGGCCGACAGCGGCGTGGCCGATGCGCTTTCACCCGTGCTGGCGGCCAGCTGGTCTTTGGCTACGGCGTATTCGCTGCTGGCCTGGTTTGTGTTTGCACCGCAGTGCCTCTCGACGCTGGCCGTGGTGCGCCGCGAGACCAATTCCTGGCGTTACCCGCTGCTGATGGCCGCGTATTTGTTTGCGCTGGCCTATGCCGCGTCCTGGCTGACTTACCGCCTTACTTTGTGGCTTGGCGGGGCAGGGGGCTAGGCATGCTCGCTTGGCAAGACCTCATCACCGCTGCCCTTGTAGTCGCTAGCTTTTGCTATGCCACTTGGAGCCTGATGCCCGCGCGCTGGCGCGGGATATTGACAGGCGCCATGCTGCAGTGGCCCTTACCCGCGTGGGCGCGTTTGCGCCTGTCTAAAGCCACTGCGGGCGGAGCCTGCCAGTGCGACGGTTGCGACCAAGGCAGTGCGTCGCCCCCGGCAGAAAAAAAAATCATTTTTATGCAGCGCCGCCCTTAATCGGGGCTGCGCCGCTGCACACTAATCGCGGGGTTTGAGGCCGATCGTCATGGGCGAAGGCACCCGCCCGTTTTCGTCCAGCGGCAGGCGATCGGTTTTCAAGATGGCGTTGAGTGCGACCTCGTCCCAGGCCGGATCTCCACTTGGTTTAACCAACTTGGCGCTGATGACTTTGCCGCTGGCGTCGGTGTAGACCGCGTAGTCGGCCATCAGGCTGGCACTGAATTCTTTGAGTTGCGAAATATTGGGCCGGATGGCCGCTACTACCTTGGCGCCGTATTTGGCAGTAGGACCGCTGCTGTGGCTGGCCGTGCCGGTGGCGCTGCCACTGCCGCTGGCGCCCGCCAGGCGCAGCGCGCGTTCGGTGGCTTCTTTGAGGCGCTGCTCGCTTTGGGCCGTTTCCTCGCGGGCTTTGGCCTCTTCTAGTTTTTTGGCTTGCTCCGCCTTGGCAAGTTTGGTCTTTTCTTCTTTGGCCTTGTCCGCTTTGGCTTTCAGGGTCTCGGTCTTTTTCTTGTCCTCCTCGCGCTGGGCCTGTTTGCGCTCGTCCTCTTTGGCCTTGCGCTTTTTCTCTTCCATGGCTTTTTGCAAAGCCTCTTTTTTCTCGGCAGCTTTGCGTTCGGCCAGCACGATAGCCGGGTCGGGCACGGGCGCCGGCGCCGGCTTGTCTTCGACAGGAGGCGGTGGTGGGCTGACTACGGTTTCCTCTAGGGGTGGTGGTGGCGGGGGCGCGGCTTGCACCGGTAGTTCGGACCACAATTGCGCCTCGACGGTGACGATCTCCACGCTATGGTGGCGCCAGCGCACCGCCACCGACAGCGCAATGACCAAAAGAATGTGCACGATCACCGCCAAAACCAAAGCCGGCCCCATCCCCGGGCTGCGCGGGGGCATGAAATCCGTGTGCGCTTGGCTTTGGCGCATGGGCAATTAAGGCGCCAATTGGACGGACAGGCCGATACGCGCAATACCGGCGCGCTGCAAGGTGTCCATCACCCTGACCACGCGCTCGTATTGCACGGTCTTGTCCGCGCTGATCACCACGGCCGCTGCATTGGGCGGGGCGGAGCTTTGGGCTTGGCGCACTGCCTTGGCCAAAGTATCCAGGCTGACCGCGTCGCTGCCATCTTTGGTTTTGAGTTCCAAACCATCGTCTTTGCCTACGATGACTTGGATTACCACGTCGGGCTGCTTGGCGGCACTGCCCACGCTGGGCAAATCGACCACGCTGGGCGTGATCAATGGCGCGGTCACCATAAAAATGATGAGCAGCACCAACATCACATCGATGAAGGGCACCATATTGGGCTCGCTGATGGTGCGCCGTCCGCGCCCCCGTGTACTCACTGCTGGCATGGTGGACTCCTCAACGCGGTGCGGCGACGCTGGCTTGCGCGCTCACGTTGCGCTGCAAGATGTTGGAGAACTCTTCGATAAAGGTTTCATGGCTGATGGCGATGCGGTCAATATCGCGCGCAAACCGGTTGTAAGCGACGACGGCGGGGATGGCCGCAAACAGGCCAATGGCCGTGGCCACCAGTGCCTCGGCAATACCGGGCGCCACCGTGGCCAGCGTCACCTGCTGCAGCGCGGCCAGGCCGGTAAAGGCGTGCATGATGCCCCACACCGTGCCAAACAATCCCAAATAAGGCGAGACCGATCCAACTGAGGCCAGGAAGGACAAATTGCTCTCCACCTCGTCCATTTCGCGCTGGAAACTGGCCCGCATTGCGCGGCGTGCGCCGTCCATTAGCGTGGCGACATCGACCACGCGCCGTTCACGCAGTTTTTGGAACTCGCGCATGCCGCTGGCAAAAATACGTTCCATGGGGCCGCAGGCTTTGCCTTTGCTCGCTGCCGTGGTGTAGAGCTCATTGAGGCTGGCGCCGGACCAAAACTCGCGCTCAAAGCCTTCGTTTTGCGTTTTGACGCGTTGCAGGCCAAAGATTTTGCGAAAAATCGCCGCCCAGCTGGCTACTGATACCAGCAGCAGAATCAGCATCACAAGTTGCACGACCAAGCTGGCGTGCAGCACAAGTTGGAGGATGTCGAGGTCTTGGTTCATAGTGTCAAGGGTGGTGAGGTGGATGACAAATCAAGTCGCTACTAAACCAGCAACTGGCGCAAGCGCGCAATCGCGGTTTCCAATTGTTCCATGGAGCTGGCGGTAGAAAAACGGATGAACTGCCCGGTCTGGAAGTGGCCAAAATCGCGCCCGGGCGTGACCGCCACATGGGCACGCTCCATCAGCGCAAAGGCGCAGTCCCAGCTGCCTTGCACGCCTAGCTTGGCGCTGGCCTGGGTGCAATCGGCCCAGGCATAAAACGCGCCGTCGGGTACGACCGGCACGTCCAGGCCCAGTTGCTGCAAGGCGGGCACAAAATAGTCGCGCCGCGCTTGGAAGGCGGCGCGCCGCGATTCGTATATGGCAATGCTTTCAGGCTCAAAACAGGCCAAGGCGGCGTACTGTGCAATCGCGCTCGGGCATATAAACAGGTGTTGCGCCAAGCGCTCGACCACCGGCACCAAAGCGGGCGGCAGCACCAGCCAGCCCAAACGCCAGCCCGTCATATTGAAGTACTTGCTAAAGCTGTTGATGCTAATGACGGATTCGTCCAGCGCCAAAGCGCTTTGGCCGAAACGGGCGTCGTAACTGAGCGGCAAATAAATCTCATCGACCAAGGTGACGCCGCCGCGCGCCTGCACCGCCTGGGCGATGCGCGCCATCTCTGCCGGATCGATCGAGCTGCCCGTGGGGTTGGAGGGCGAGGCCAGCAGCACGCCGCGCGTGTTCGGGCCCCAGGCCGCCTCCACCTGCGCAGCGCTCAGTTGAAAGCGCTGGTCGGCCGTGGTCGGCAGCAGCACCGCCTTGGCGTCTGCCGCACTCACAAAGTGCCGGTTACAGGGGTAGCTGGGGTCGGGCATGAGCACTTCGTCGCCAGCATTGAGCAAGGCCAGGCAGGCCAGTTGCAGCGCGGCCGAGGCCCCGGCGGTCACCACAATGCGCTCGGGCGCAATTGCCAGGCCAAAGCGCTGGCTGTACCAGTGGCTGATGCGCTCGCGAAGTTGGGGCAGACCGGTGGCCGGCGTGTACTGGCTGCGCCCCTGGGCAATGGCTTCTTGCGCGGCCGCTTGCACTGCCGGCGGAGCGGTGAAATCGGGCTCGCCGATGTTCAAAAAAACCATGGGGCTGGCGCTGCCCTGCAGGCCGCGCGCCATGTCGGCGGCGGCTTTGGCCACTTCCATCACATAAAAGGGCTCAATGGCCTGGGCGCGCCGGGAAATTTGCATGGCCATCGGCTGCTCGGCCCGCTGCGCTTAAGCGCTCTCGCGCCGGGCGCGGTCGGCCTCGACTTCCAGGGCCCGCAGCGTCGGCGCCAGGCCATTGAGCACCGCGTTGACGTATTTGTGGCCGTCGGTGCCACCAAACTCTTTGGCCAGCTCGACGCACTCATTGAGCACCACGCGCCAGGGCACGTCGGGGCAGTGCTGCATTTCGTAGACGCCAATCCACATCACCACATGCTCGACGGGTGAGATTTCGGTCAACGGCCGGTCCAGTCGGGTGCTGATCAGGGCGTCAGACTCGTGGGCCTGCGCGATACAGCCATGCAGCAGCGCATCAAAGTGCGCGGCATCGGCTTTGTGAAAGCCCGACAAGTCGCGGGTAAAGCTGTCCACATCAGCCGGGGTGTTTTTGCCTACCAGGCTTTGGTAGAGGCCTTGCACCGCGAACTCGCGGGCGCGGCTGCGCTTGTTTTTGGTGGCGGTTTTGCGCACGCCGGTGCTGCTGAGCTGGGCGGGCTTGGCGGGCGCGATGGTGGTGATGCCGGTATCGATGTCGGCCATCAAATGCTTTCGAGCAGATTGGCCATCTCAACGGCCACGCGCGCGGCGTCGCGCCCTTTGTCGATTTGGCGTTCCTGCGCCTGGGCCAGGTCTTCGGTGGTGAGGATGGCGTTGGCAATCGGAATTTGGTAATCCAGCGCAATCCGGGTCACGCCAGCGCCCGATTCATTGGCCACCAGCTCAAAGTGGTAAGTCTCGCCTCGGATGATGCAGCCTAGCGCAATCAGCGCATCGTACTTAGCGCGCTCGGCCAAGGCTTGCAGGGCCACCGGCACCTCGAGCGCGCCGGGAACCGTGAGGTGGTGGATATCGCGCTCGGCCACACCGAGCACCAGCAACTCTTGCTTGCAGGCCTGGGCTAGCGCGTCGGTGATGTCGGCGTTAAAGCGCGCCTGCACCAACGCAATGCGCAGGCCTTTGCCTTGCAGGCGCTGGTCTTGCGCGTCGATATTGCCTTTGTCTGCACCAAACATGGTTTTCTTTCGTTTCTCAATAATTTTTAAGGGGCTGGCGCACTGATGTAGCCGGTGGTCTCCAGCCCGTAGCCGGCCATGCTGGGCATGCGCCGCGGAGAGCCCATGAGGCGCATTTTGTGCACACCGCACAGGCGTAAAATTTGGGCGCCCACGCCGTAGGTACGCAAATCCATGCGCCCGCGCTCGGGCGCTTGGGCGGGGCGGGCCGTGCCCTCAAACTGAGACAGCAGTTGCTCGCCGGTTTCGCCGCAATTGAGTAGCACCAAAACGCCTTTGCCTTCAGCGGCGATATGCGCCAGGCTCGCGTCCAGACTCCAGGAATGCAAGGTGCGCCCCCGCTCCAGCGCGTCAAGCACCGACAGCGGCTCGTGCACGCGCGCGGCCACCGCTTCGTCAGCGTCCCACTGCCCCATGACCAGGGCCAGGTGCACACCTAGGCCGGTGGAGTCTTGGAAGGCATGTGCTTCAAATTGTCCAAAAGCTGTTTCCAAGGGGCGGCTGCCCTTGCGCTCAACCAGCGATTCCACCCGGCTGCGGTGGGCGATCAGGTCGGCAATCGTGCCAATCTTCAGGCCATGTTCGGCAGCGAACAGCTGCAAATCAGGCAGCCGCGCCATGGTGCCGTCATCTTTCATGATTTCGCAAATCACGGCGGCCGGTGCGCAGCCTGCCATGGCGGCCAAGTCGCAGCCGGCCTCAGTATGGCCGGCGCGCATCAGCACGCCGCCGTCCACCGCTTGCAGGGGGAAAATATGGCCCGGCTGCACCAAGTCGTCGGGCTGGGCATGGGGCGCTACGGCAGCGCGCACGGTGCAAGCGCGGTCAGCAGCCGAAATGCCGGTGCTCACGCCCACAGCGGCCTCGATGGAGACGGTAAAGGCGGTGCCGTGCTTGGTGCCGTTGCGCACCACCATGGGCGGTAGTTGAAGGCGCTCGCAGTGTTCGCGGGTGAGCGTCAGGCAAATGAGACCGCGCCCAAAGCGGGCCATGAAATTGATGGCCTCGGCGCTGACGTGCTGGGCGGCAAGCACCAAATCGCCCTCGTTTTCGCGGTCCTCTTCGTCGACCAAGATGACCATTTTCCCGGCGCGCATATCGGCCACGATGTCTTGAACAGGGGAAATCGGTACAGGCGTGGAGGCGGAGGCGGTCATCGGGTAACTTTCGGGTTTTCCTGCGGCGCGGCTTGCTTGGGGGCCATAGGGCCGCAGGTGCAGGGTCGGATTATCGCCGCAAGCGGCTGCCTGGCCCCCTCAATCGTCTAGCGTGGCGCTCCAGCGGGCGTCTAGCCCAGCCTGTAGTTTGCGCCGCTCGCGTTTGGTGGGGCGCCCGTGCTCGATGGCGCTGGCCGGCTCCACGCGCAGGCGCCTTTGCTCTTGCTGGGCCAGGCGGGCGCTGATGCTGTCGGCCGTTTCCTCGTACAAGGCCTGCGCCACCTGGGCGGGCCCGCGCTGGCCGCTCAGGCCTTTGACCACAATGGTGCGGGCAATTTGCGCTTGCAGCACGGTGACGGTCTCTCCTACGCGCAGCTCGCGGGCGGGCTTGACTTTGTTGGCGCCCACCTGGACATGGCCTTTGTTGACTTCCTCGGTGGCCAGGGAGCGTGTCTTAAAAAATCGCGCTGCCCAGAGCCATTTGTCGATACGAACACTTTCCATGCGCCCACTGTAGCGGCTTTTGGGCGCGGGCAGGGTGCCGGACCAGGGCGGGCTTTGCAGCACAATGGCGCTCAAAGGCGGTGCGTTAGGGTGCCGTTTTGCACACAACTCAAGGAAAAAGCGACATGAAATTGTTACGTTTTGGCCCGGCGGGCCAGGAGCGCGCAGGTATTTTGGGCAGCGACGGCGTGGCCCGCGACATCTCCATGCTGGTGCCCGATTGGCGCGCCGCGCACTTGGCTCCCGCCGCTTTGGACGCCTTGCGCGCTGTCGATGTGGACCGCTTGCCGCGACTGCCCGAGGGCACGCGCTGGGGCTGCCCGGTGCCAGAGATCGGGAAAATTGTCTGCGTGGGCCTCAATTACGCCGAT
>Ga0304729_1001253_pt1 | contig 17105 bp, 14 predicted proteins | sample C_131016_MF_Meta_FD_190475 | JGI IMG/M metagenome (GOLD analysis project Ga0304729, IMG submission 190475) | Freshwater microbial communities from Lake Croche, Canada to study carbon cycling - C_131016_MF_MetaG (v2) (version 2) | ecosystem: Environmental > Aquatic > Freshwater > Lake | place... | reverse complement strand
AGGAGTTCCGGCGATACCGCCTGAAATTACGCCGTCAAGTTTCACGCCTGAGAGCACTGTGCCAGCGAAATTCATGCCTCGCAAATTTTGACCGCTCAAGTCCGCATCCGTCAGATTCGCCCCAGGTCCAACCAAGTATGAGTTGAGAAACTTCCAATTTGGCGGGAGAGACTTTGGAGTTCCGATGATGCCACCGCTTTGTACGCCGGACAGGCTTGCCTTGGCCAAAACAGCACCTGTCAGATTCGCTCCGGGACCAATGAGATAGCCGTTTGTGAGTATCCAAGAGTCTGGCAGTGAGTTTGGAGTTCCAGAAATGTCGCCCGTCTGGACCCCAGCGAGGTTGCAGGTTAGCAGGTCGGCAGCCGAAAGGTTAGCGCCAGGCCCAATGAGGTAACCGCAAGTAAATGACCATCGTGACGGTATTGAACTCGGTGTACCAATGATTTTGCCGGTTTGCACGCCAGCCAAATTTGCCTTGGACAGTTTTGCACCGTCAAGGTTTGCTTTCGGTCCGATCAGGTAACCACTCGTGAATTTCCAACCCGCTGGCAATGCTGCTGGTGTGCCATGAATACTGCCGGTCTCTACTCCTTCGAGGTTAGCCTCGGAGAGGTCAGCACCATCGAGGTTGGCCTTGGGTCCAATGAAGTAGCCTCCTGTAAGCGTCCAATGAGCAGGCATCGTCGAAGGTTTTCCTGCGATAAAGCCAGAGACAATTCCGGAAAGGTCACTGCCGGCTAAGCGAGCACCATTGAGGTTCGCCCCTGGTCCGACGAGATAGCCATTCATAAACTCCCAATTCTGCGGAAGCGACTTAGGCACGCCACGGATATCGCCGGATTGGACTCCGAATAGTTGGGCGCCAGCCAAGCGAGCGGCTCCCAAGAAGGCTCCGGTAAGTGAGGCACCTCGCAGGTCAGCATCCACCAAGTTGGCACTTGGACCTATGAGATAGCCCTGAACGAGGCTCCAGTTTGCGGCCAATGACGCTGGCTTTCCGATGATGTTGCCAGATTTAACTCCAAGGAGTTTTGCGCCTGCAAGTTTTGCACCATCGAGGTTTGCACCTGGACCTATCAGATATCCATTTGCAAGTAACCAGTCATCGGACAGAATCAATTTTGTGGCGGTGATTTTTCCTGAGATGACCCCGGTCAAGTTAGCGCCGGTCAAGTTTGCTGATGAAAGGAAAGCACCAGTCAACTGCGCACCCGCTAGATTGGCATTCGTCAAGTTTGCTTCAGGACCTACTAGGTAACCTTGAATGATTTTCCAGTTAGCGGGAAGTGTGATGCGTGTTCCAGTGATGTTTCCTGAAACTACACCAGTTAGTTTTGTGCCAGTAAGTTTGGTGTTGCTCAAGTCCAACCCGGTTAGCACAGCTCCACTCAAATTTGCCCCCGGGCCGATGAGGTATCCGCTTATGAGTTTCCAATCTTGCGGCAGCGAAAACGGCGTACCTATGATCCCGCCAGACTGAACGCCAGCTAAGTTCACTTCAGCAAGTGGGGCACCAGAGAGATCTGCCTGAGGGCCGATCAGAAAACCATCAATCAGGCTCCAACGAGCAGGAAGCGCAATGGGTACACCGATGATGTTGCGAGCCATGACGCCAGCAAGGTTCGCATGCGTGAGGTCTGCGCCGTCGATATCGACCCCAGACAACTGGCTACCTGCAAGTTGAGCGTCTTTGAGATTGGCACCTGCACCGATGAGGTATCCACCCACAAGCGACCAGTGCACAGGCAATCGAAGTGGTAGCCCCGAAATGCCGCCAGATTTGACTCCCGTGAGCTCCGCACCTGTGAGGTTTACACCGTCGAGTGAGGTTCCGCCTAAGTCGGTACCTCTAAGTTTCGCACTGGCAAGGTTAGCCTTCGGTCCAATCAGGTAGCCACTGAGCAACTTCCAATTCAGAGGCAGCGAAGCTGGAGTTCCGAGGACGTTGCCAGAGCGAACTCTATCCAGTTTGGCACCGGTCAGTTTTGTCTTCGCCAAATTTGCTCCACCCAAATTTGCACCAGTCAAATCAGCTCCAGATAGATCAGCGCCTACGAGTTTAAATTTTTGTAGGTTGCAGCCCATCCAGCGCACTTTGGGTCGGGCCTTTGGTTTGGGCAGCCCAGTCTTGGTGAGTTGCGGGCACGAAACTTTTGCCTGCGTGGGAGTGTGGCTACCGAGGGCCGCGAAAACGCCGAAAGTGAGAAGCGTAAGACAGAGAATTTTCGCCAATCGCTGTGTGCGCATGTAGTAGTCGTTCCTCATTTCAGTGGGGTCCAAACCAGTGGGCGTATTCCTAAGAAGAGCAAAGAATTCAGCGCAAATGGGGCCATTGCAATCATACCTAGCCATAAAATTGTGGCACCACGAGTTCCAGTCTCAGTCGATTCTGGTTTTGAGCTCAAACCCTAGTTTTGGGTTGAGGTTCCTGCAGATTGTAGTAACTGTCGACAAAACCAATGGACTTTAGTCAGTAATGGATCAGTCGGCTCAGATATGTGGCACTGCCGGGGCGTGAATTTCCACACCGGAAGCGATGTCTGCTCGCTCGACCTGCTCACGAGTGATACCGAGGACGTACAAAATGGTATCTAAATATGGTGTGTTTACCGACGCATGTGCTGCGTCACGAACGAATGGCTTGGCGTTGAAGGCGATCCCGAGAGCAGCTGTGTCAAGCATGTCAAGGTCATTGGCGCCGTCGCCAATAGCGATCGTGCGCGAAAGTGGGATGTTGTAGAGCTCGGCAAAATCTCGTAATGCCTGAGCTTTCGCTGCACGGTCGATAATCGGACCGGTTAATCCGCCAGTCAGGACGCCATCTGAGATTTCGAGCTTATTTGCCCTAACATTTGTCACTCCCATGCGGTCTGCCAGCGGCTTGACTACATCGATGAAGCCCCCACTAACGAGTGCTACTTGGTAGCCAAGGCGGTTAAGCGTTCGGCATAGCGTGGCTGCGCCAGGGGTGAGGGCAACGTCATTAAGCACGGACTCAATGGCGGATTCGGGTAGGCCGGCAAGCATAGACACTCGAGCACGAAGTGACTGTTCAAAATCTAGCTCGCCATTCATCGCCCGAGCGGTGATGGCAGCAACTTCTTCCTCAACTCCAGCGCGGGCGGCCAGCATGTCGATGACTTCGTCCTGAATGAACGTGGAGTCAACGTCCATCACAATCAGGTGGATGCCGCGACGATCCAGGCTTGCCTCTTGTACGGCAATGTCAATTGAGTTGGCCCTTGCGACCAAAGTGAGGCGGTCGCGCAATTCTTGCTTGTCCATGCCGCCGACCTCGAACTCGATTGCGGTGACTGGATAACTAGCGACCTGTCGAATACGATCAATATTTCCGCCTGATTGGGCGATGGTATTCGTGATAGCGGCTACTGAACTTGGAAGCAGTGGACTGCCCAAGACGGTGACCAGCAGGCGCTCTCGGTAAGCGGCCAATTCGGATTCAGCAAGAATGCGAGCATGTAGGTGCATTCCGCGACTGTCGGCAAATGTGGTGGCGACAGCGATTGCCTCTTTGAACGAGTCGTCAGTCGCAGCTTCTGCGCGACGTAGAGCTAATCCGAGCACTAGGTGACCTTGAAGCACAATTTGCTCAAGTTGGCGAACAGTAACGGGCAAATCCTGAACGGCAGCGGCCAAACCAGCAGTCACACCTGGTTGATCTTTTCCGCTAATTGTCAAAACCAGAATGTCCGTCATGAATGCAATTCTAAACGGCGCTTTGTCGCTGATGTAATTGCGTCTACTGGCTCGCTAGTGCCGAGATAAAATCCATCGCTAGTCGATCAATTTCCTGCAAGGTGGCTAACCGCAAATTGTCTGTACTGCGAGATGCTGGTGCGAGGGATCCACTCATCGCGACTTGAGCGACGATGCGAACTCGCGTGGCCTGGTCGAGCTGAGTGAGAATGCGTTCGCTTGTCCCTGGCGGCATAGTCGCAAAAGAGCTGTCTTTCAAAATTTCGTCAACAGTATTGCGGTCACCCATAAAGTCAGCAGCGCCAAGAGTCTTAACAGCGCGTTCTAGACCTTCCAGAAATTGTCTGCGAAGGTATGGCTGATCCGGCGGCGTGATTGCGTGCGGTATCTCGTGCAATTGCCATGAAGACGAGGTGTCCTGATAAAGAAGATAGTCAGGCCCAATGCCGATGGCGCCACAAGTGGCGGCGATGCTTGGCAGTAGCGGGGCTGGAACGCCTGCCGGATTGCCGAAAGTGGGAATCACTGCCACACACGGCGATGCGCTTGCAGCGGCCTTTGAGACAACGGCGTTCCATGTCGTCGACGTCGCTCCCGACTGGACGTTGAGAGCCTGAGAAATGACCTCGCATGCATTTGCCGCATCAGTCTGACTAATTTCACCCGAGCGATGAGCATTAAGCCAGAGGCTCATCGCGATGACGGGAGGCTGAATTAAGGCAGCGTGCATGTTGATACCTTACGTCAAGAAAATGTGCGTTCGGGCAGTAGATTATGGCTATGACATCGCTCATTACTCTCGAAGGCGTGACAGTTGTGCGCGCTGGTAGAGCGATTCTTGACGACGTTTCATGGAATGTCGAGACAGGTCAACATTGGGTAGTGATGGGTCCCAATGGTTCTGGCAAGACAACCTTGATGCAGGTTTGCTCTGGCTACATTCATCCAACACGAGGTCGCGCGACGGTTCTAGGTGCTGAACTTGGTAAAACCAATGTTGCCCAGTTGCGTCTACAGATTGGCATAGCGAGTTCTGCCACTGCCTCATTGCTTCCGCCAGAAGAAACTGTCCTCAACTGCGTGCTCACTGCAGCGTATGGAATTGCTGGCAGATGGCGTGAACGTTACGACGGTATGGACTTTGAACGTGCACATTTCTTGCTCGATTCCTGGGGCTTGTCCCAGTTCGCACATCGCACACTAGGCACTCTCTCTGAAGGGGAGCGCAAGCGTGTCTTAATTGCGCGAGCACTGATGGCCGACCCCGAGTTACTTATTCTTGATGAACCAGCAGCTGGTCTCGATGTGGCAGGTCGTGAGGACCTCATCGCTCGATTGGCCGCACTGGCTGCGGATCCTGGCGCACCGATTCTCATTCTGGTGACGCACCACGTTGAAGAAATTCCACCCAACTTCACCAACGCATTATTGCTCTCACACGGCCGGATTTCCCACCAAGGTTCTGTGCGCGACATTATTGCGACTCAGCCAATGTCCGAGGCATTCGAAACTCCACTCTGGGTTGAGTTTGGTGACGACCGTTGGTACGCACGAGGTCGCCAGCCGAGCCAGGGTCGTCGAGCGAAGACCTTCTAGATCGCAGCACAGCTTCGCTACTTAGGCTCTCAACGACTCGGTAGCGCATCCGTCCGATTAATCAAAGTATTGTCTCGCAGGATGTCACAATAGATAGCGTGACTGAAATCACTGATGTAATTTCCACTTGGTTGCCAAGTGATGAACTCGACATTGCACGCGCTCGGCTACCTATTGTCTATGTTGATGCGATTCCTGTCCGAGTTAATGACTTAGGTGAAGTTGTCAGCGTCGGTCTCTTGTTACGTGCTCGCCCTGATGGCTCGATTAGTCGCGCTGTGATTTCTGGTCGCGTGTTCCATGGCGAGCGAATTCGTGATGCACTGTTGAGACACATCGAAAAAGATCTCGGATCTATGGCCTTACCGCAGGTTCCGGCAAGTCCCACACCGTTTACGATTGCCGAGTATTTTCCTAACCCTGACATTTCAGGTTTTCATGATCCTCGCCAGCATGCAGTCTCACTGGTCTATGTGGTGCCGATGGCAGGCGACTGCGCCCCAAGTCAAAATGCTCTTGATTTGGTGTGGCTGACGCCAGAAGAAGCGGTGTCCGACAACGTTCGTGCGGAAATGACCGGAGGCCAGGATCGTTTAGTGCGTCTCGCTCTGGCATATGTAGGGAAATTGCCCTAATTCAGGACGTCCTGGCTGATACTGTTCGAAAGACATCTTCGTTGCCCAGACCTAGATGACGAGGCATCTGTTTGCGCTCGAAAATCTTTAGATTTGGTGGAATTCATGAAGCGAATCAGTATCGCAACAGTGGCAGTGGCCCTACTGGCTACCTCAATACAGGCTAGTTCAGCCATGTCCATGCCACGAGCTGGTGTGGCAAGCACATCAGTGACTACTCGCGTACCCAATCCACCGGTCATCTTGACGCCAAATACTTCGACGAGTCGGACTCTAGTGGTGCCCTTCACGCTGGGTTCATCGAATGGATCGGCGATCACATCGGTGGAGTACTCCATTGACCGCGGTGCGACGTGGGTTGCTGCAACATCGAACCCGCTCATCATCAACGGCCTTACTAATGGCGTCACTTACACGGTGCAAATGCGTGCGAGCAATAGTCGTGGCTCAAGTGCAGTAGTCATCAAGTCAGCAAAACCAGTTGCGTCCAAGAATGCGATTGCATTCAAGGCACCCGCCTCCATGAACTACTCCGATGCGGATCAGGCGCTCAGCGCATCCGCAAGCGGTGGAGTGACAAGGTTTACAAGTTCCACCACGAGTGTGTGTGTTGTGGTTGCTGGCGCAGTTCATCCAGTTTCAGTGGGCACATGCAAGATTGTTGCTAGCAATTCAGGCAACTTGGACTACGCACCAGCTGTCGCGATTACAAAATCCCTCACCATTAGTAAAGGTTCACAGAACATCACATTCGTCCAACCCGATGGCATGACTGTTGGTGACGGGACACAGCTGCTTTCAGCGAGTGCTCCCGCCGGACTTGTCACGTTCATCAGCAATACCCGAACGGTATGTACCGTCGCATTTGGTCGTATCAATGTCATCCGCGATGGCACTTGCTCGATCACAGCAAGCAATTCTGGTTCAGCTCTATTTTTAGCAGCGGCACCGGTTACTCGGACGCTGACCATCGGATTGGCGACGCCCACTCCGACTGCCACACCTTCAACAACGCCAACTGCAAGCCCAACACCAACGGCAACGGTCACGCCATCACCCACTGTTCAGCCGACGCCTACGCCAACACCCACACCCACACCAACGGTTACCCCATCGCCCACTGCGCAACCAACACCTACGCCGACCCCAACTGTGCCGCAGGCTTACCCATGTCCAGGTGCGAGCGATCAGGAATGTGGTCCAGTCTCACTACTCACGTTGACAAGTGCAGGCACGGCCGTTGTCTTGTCAGGTGAAACTGCTTCGCCTCTGGCTGGACAGGATGTGACGATGGTTTACCGCGGCAATCCTGCCGACGCAGGTAATCACCTGCAGTTGTCATTCTTTGATTTCAGCGCGGGACTGTCATCAAGCGATGCGCGAGATCTCTTTTTGACTCTGAATTCCCAAGGTAGCGCCACCACGGTGTATCACTTCTCTGGCAATACAGTAGGTAAGGCATTCAAGTTCCACATTGTTGGACCGAGTGGATATTCTTCCACTGTTGTAACTGCAACATTTGTTGCTGGTGGCGTGCAGGTCACACCAACTCCAACACCGACTGCGAGCCCAACTCCAACACCGACTGCGAGCCCAACACCAACACCGACCGTTACGCCGTCGCCATCACCACAACCAACGCCTACCGCTCCCGTGCCACCGAGTTACATTTGCCCAGCCAATGCCGCGCAAGAGTGCGGACCAATCGCCTTACTTGGTGTGGACAGTCAAGGTCAGTCGCTGGTCGTTGCAAACAATCAGGTCTCACCTAATGCCGGACAGGATGTCACATTCACATACCGTGGCAACCCAGCAGATTCGGGTAAGCAGTTGGAATTGTCGCTGTTCAACTTCACCTCAGGCTTGGCCTCGAATGATCCGCGAGACTGCTTCTTAACTTTGAACGCTCAAGGTGTCGCAATAGTCACCATTCACTTCACCGGAAACTCTGCAGGCACGTCATTCATGTATCACATGGTTGGCGCTAGCTACTCGTCTGATGTCGTGACAGCAACCTTCGGTGGTGCTACACCTAATCCAACCGGTGCGCCTACCTCAGGCGGAACGCCAATGCCGTCGACGACACCGACTCCAGATTTCACTTTCACTCCAGGTCCAGTGGACTCATCAACACCAACACCGCTTCCGCGGCCTTCAGTGACTTCAACTGGTTCACCGACTACTCGCCCAACTCCTAACCCATACCCGACGCCGGATCCTTCGGCTTCTGCGTTGTTGTGGTCTGATGAGTTTTCGGGTGTTGCTGGTTCTGCTCCGGTGTCTGGTTCGTGGTCTGCTGTGCATGGTACGGGTTGGCCGCTTGTGGGTTGGGGTAATAACGAGGATGAGTCGTATGAGGATTATGCGAATCGGGTTGATGGCAGTGGTGCGTTGGTGATTTCTGCTACGCGGGCTAAGGGCATGAATGCTGGTATGTCTGGTCTGCAGTCGAAGTGGGTGAGTGGCAAGATCACGACTCAGGGTCATGAGAGTTTCTTGTATGGCAAGTTGGAGTCGCGGATTCAGGTGCCTGCTGGTGGTGGTACGTGGCCGGCGTTTTGGATGTTGGGTGATTCGTATCCTGCGTTGGCGTGGCCGTGGTCTGGTGAGTTGGACATTATGGAAGCTAAGGGTAATGATCCGTTGAAGTTGTGGACGTCGGTTCATGGCGCGGCTGGTGGTGGTGCTACGGCGAACTGGCCGGCGGGTAATTCAAACATTACGACGACGAGTTCTGTGTTGAGTGCGGGTTATCACACGTTCGGTATTTTGTGGGAGCCTGATCTGATTCAGTGGACTCTTGATGGTGTGGTGGTCAAGTCCGCGTCGAAAGCGAATTGGTCGACGGTGAGTGATGCTGCGTGGCCGTTTAATCAGGCGTATTTCATTAATTTGAATTTGGCTATGGGTGGCGATTTTGCTGGTGGTGTTGATGCGTCATTGACAAGTGCCCAGATGAAGGTTGATTGGGTGCGTTATTCGCAATACAAAGGCTACGGCCAAGTGATTACTCAGTAAGTTTTCTGCTTCGAGTTCATTGGTCGGGTGTGCTTACGCTCGACCAATGAACTTACCTCTGCAGGCAGGTGCAGCTTGCCAAGATGCGTTAAAACCTCAACAGAGGGTCGTTGTCAGCGCAGACGGATTGAAAAGCCGTGGATTGAGTGGCCCAATCGCTTGGCTCTGCGATGGTACGCAGTGTCTGGCACTTCAAAGGTGAACTCGACCTGTTCGAACTGACTATTGTTCGCAATCACGTCACGGATGTGCTCGGCGTAATGGTCGTCATCAGTCACCATGTGAAGGTAGCCGCCTGGAACCAGTATGCGACTGACCAGGTCGAGAAATGTTGGCTGAATTACTCGCCGCTTGTTGTGGCGGGCCTTGGGCCAAGGGTCTGGAAACAGCACGTGAACCTCGCTGATGGAGGCTGCCGTGAGGTGATCACGAAGAATGTCCTGACCGTCACCCAAATGCAGTGCAATGTTGCCGAGTCCGTTTGAGTCTGCAATGTCTGCAACGTCGCACACTCCGGGTGTGTGAACGTCCATAGCCAGAATGCCCCACTCTGGATGTTTCTGAGACATGGCTCGAGTGTGATCGCCCATTCCGCAACCGAAGTCTATGACTACATAATCGCGTCCGAGGTGCTCGCGTAAGTCCACTGGTTGTTGCAAATTAATGACATCTAAGCGTGGAACAATTTCGGCTGCCAAGTATTTGCGTCGATCGGATAGTCGACCATGCCGTGCATGAAATGTTCGAATATGTGACTTCGACAAGTCTTTACGTTCATTTGTCGATGCAGTCACCACTTGAGGCTACAAGAAGTTTGCCGAAACCTGCTAGTTCTGCCTTACGCTAAACACGTGGATTTGTGGGAGTTTCTGCCGATCGCGTGGCGCGCAGAGCTTGAACATGTGCGCCCGCAGATTGACTCCATTGGGCGACAACTCGAGCAACTCTCACGGTCTGGTACTCAAATCCATCCACCAACTCACCAGGTTTTTGCGGCATTGGCGTTAGAGCCATCGAATGTCCGCGTGGTGATTCTTGGCCAGGATCCTTATCCCAATGCATCCCATGCGATGGGATTGGCCTTCTCTGTTCCGGCGGACACAAAGCCCCTGCCTCCAAGTTTGCGCAACATCCTTGCTGAACTCGAAGCTGACCTAGGAAAAAGTAAAGTTTCGCAAGGCAATCTTGGACCATGGATTGAACAAGGCGTTCTCCTCCTGAATCGAGTCCTGACTGTAGAAACTGGTAAGAGTGATTCTCATAAGTCACTCGGCTGGCAAACTGTGACTCAAGCAATCGTTGAGTCGGTCGTGAGAGCCAACCCGAATGTCGTTGGAATGCTGTGGGGGAGTGCGGCGCAACAACTTCGACCCCTGTTCCACCCTGACTGCGTGATTCAATCGGCGCATCCAAGTCCTTTGAGTGCCTATCGAGGATTCCTCGGCTCCCGTCCGTTCACAGAGGCTAACCGCAAATTAGCTGCTCACGAGCAGAACATAATTCTGTGGTGAGGACCAGGTCCAAATTCACTGATTTGTCCTCAGACCTTGTTAAAGTTGAAACATGCCTACTCTCCTGATTGTTCTAGTTCTAGCGGCCCTCGTCGGATTCTTTGTAGTCTCCATCTACAACAACCTGCAGAAACTTAATGTGAATGTGCATGAAGGTTTTTCTCAGATTGAAGTGCAATTGCAGCGCCGCGCTGACCTAATTCCTAACCTTGTAGAAACCGTCAAGGGATACGCAGCCCATGAGTCCGCGACTTTTGAAAAAGTGGTTCAGGCTCGAGCACAAGCAACGGCTGCACAGGGAGTTCAAGCTGTAGCCGAGGCTGACGGTCAACTGACTCAGGCACTGCGCGGACTTCTGATGGTCAGTGAGGCTTATCCTGACCTCAAGGCCTCGGAGAACTTCCGGGCGTTGCAAGAGGAATTGTCCTCAACTGAGAACAAGATTAGTTTCGCTCGTCAGTATTACAACGACAATGTGCGTCGTTTGAACCAAGCCATTGTGACTTTTCCGAGCAACCTCTTCGTTGGTATGGCCAAAGTTACAAAGGCAGATTTCTATGAAGTCACGGATCCAGGCAAGCGTGACGCACCCAACGTGTCCTTCTAGTTAGGGTGCATTTACTTGGCTGACTTTCGGGTGCTTCAGGCTGCAAACAAGCGCAAAACGTTCGTACTGCTTGGCCTAATGGGTTCGCTCACAGCAGTTGTCATTTACGCTGCTGCCGTGTATTCAGGTCAAACCAGTGTCGGCATTGTGCCGATTGCCATCGGTCTTTCGATCGCAGGTGTCTGGGGCTCTTATTACGGTTCTGACAAACTCGTGTTGACCATGACTGGCGCGCGCATCATTGACCATGACACAGCGCCACAGCTCTTTAATCTAGTTCAAGAGTTGACACTCGCCGCGGGTCTCCCAATGCCGAAAGTGGCAATTGTCGAAGATGATGCCCCGAATGCCTTTGCCACTGGTCGCGACCCACAGCATGCAGTTATTGCCTTCACCACCGGCATTCTGAAAGTTATGGATCGGGATCAACTGCAAGGTGTAGCGGCGCATGAGCTCGCACATGTCGCCAACCGAGACACTTTGGTCAGTGCAGTTGCAGCTACGACGGCTGGTGCGATAGCGCTACTGAGTGACTTAGTGCTTCGCATCACTTTCTGGACGGGTGGCAATCGTCGGGACAATGACAATGGCGGGAATCCCATCGCCATGATCGCCGCTATTGTGGCACTCATTCTGGCGCCAATCGCTGCCATGTTGCTACGAGCTGCAGTCTCAAGAAATCGTGAAGCACTCGCCGATGCCACAGCCGTAGCGTTTACGCGGAACCCTGCCGGGCTTCGCCGGGCTCTTGAAGAGTTGGCGGCAGACAATACGGTTGTGCAACAGAAGTCGAACGCTGTTGCACACATCTGGATTGAATCTCCACTCGATTCGACTACCACGTCGAAGTTGTTCTCTACACATCCTCCGTTAGCGGAGCGTATTGCCACCCTCAAGGCGATGGAAGGAATGGGGCCAACAAACAATGAGTGACTCAGCTTGGCAGGAACTTCACCATGATGATCTGGTGGATGCAAAGATTATCTCTAGAGAAATCACGGGACATCGGGTCGATGTTTATGTTCCTAATGATGTGAATGCCAACACGCCTGTTGTCGTCATGCACGATGGCAAGAACTTGTTTTGGCCCGAGCACTCAACCATGGGCAATACCTGGGGAGTCATAGAGGTCGTGCAGGGCTTAGACATCCGACCTATTGTCGTTGGCGTGTGGATTGCGAACAATCCTGCTCTACCTTCAATTCGCTATTTTGAACTTGCACCGCAACAGGTACTGGAGGCAGACCCGAGCCTCTTTGGGGAGATGCCAGTTGGTGAAGAAGTTCGTGATCATGCACTCCTCGGTGATGCTTATCACCGGATGATTGCCGAAGAAATCATTCCTGAAATCGTCAGCCTATTCAATCTTGACCTGAAGCGATCAAGCACAGCTTTGTGCGGCTCAAGTATGGGTGGACTCACAAGCCTGTATGGTGCCGGCCTGTATCCCGATGTGTATGGCACTGCACTGTCACTTTCGACCCATCTGGCCTATTGGAGTCCTGACATTATTGAGGCTGTTCTCAGTGGGCTGTCGACCGAGCCTCGAACTCGTATCTGGATTGACCGCGGCACTGAAGAACTTGATGCACTCTATGAAGGTTTGCATGAGCGCGCGGCCGAGTTCTTGCGTGGCAACGGCTGGGATACACCATCGGAACTGCAAGCAAAGGTGTATCCGGGCACAAATCACTCAGAACCCGTATGGCGAGACCGTTTGCCTGAGATCTTCACGTGGTGGCTCGAAGGCATCGCTTTAAGCCACTGAGTCAGCCTCGTAAGTCCGTTTGCCCGATGACATGTCGTGAACAGATGCCTATCAATCGGTTCCTATATGTTTCCTGTGAATTCGTTAGGAATTGCCTCAGGCTGTCTGAAGGACATGGTCGGCTGCCGCACAATGGTTACGTAGTTCACATGTGAGGATATGAGCCCAATGCCAGTTTCAGCTAAAAGATTCCGAGTAGCGCTATTGAGTGCCCTGCTGATATTGACGTCAACGCTGAGTGTTGTCCCAGCTTCAGCTGCTGCGTCCATCAACGGAACGTTGAGTAATTTCGATACTTTCAATGACACCGGCATCCCTGCACATGGATTCGAGATTGAATTGGAGGGAGTTCACGCTGCCGATGTTCAATACTTTTTTGGTGCACCTTACAACCGGTACGGCACTCCGTCCGTCCTTGAATTTAACGACGGTACGCGCTGGGGAACCAAGGTGCGCTGGGAATCTACCTTTGATCCCACCAATGGCTACGCGTCAACAACGGCACTCGCACCTGCCAATCCCACCCCTACAAACGCTCACGAGTGCTACCTAGGTGGGCCTGCAGGTTCTACACAAGCGCTGTATGACTCAAGTGGATGTGAACACTTCGGAATTGGCATGTACGGAAACCCAGTTTCAACCACTTACCAGTGGCTTGTTGATGACGGGACGAACACTGGAAAGCTGACCTACGCGAACTCACCAGTAAATATTCCAGCAGTAACGTGGCAGGCAAATTCAGGCAACGTTGCGGCAGTTGTCCCTGCGCTACCACCAGCCCCCGTAGCTGCTTTGCCTGCGGTGCCAGATTGTTCACTCTGGGGTACAGCAACGTGGATGAAGATTTATGTGACGGAGGCAGGTAGTCCCGCCCAGCTCGGCAATTTATTGACAGGGGACAGTGATGTTCCTCAAGAACTCAGCCAGGTAGAGACAGAATGGCAATTTTTGCAGGGACGTCCAACTTGTGACTCAGATGGGAAACCCCTTGCGGCTCAGCCCGACAACGAACTAGTCAACCAGGCTCCAGCTGGCGGTGGTTCCGAGTCGGTTACTCGACGCTACGAGTTCTATGCATACATAGGCGCCTACGATGACACTGATGGCGGCAATCATGAAGCATTGCCGCTTTGTGATAGCGACCCATTTAAGGCTTCCTGTGGAGCGCCAGCTCAAGCCCAACCTAATGGCGATTTAGGTGCATACCAAGGTGCTCAGATGGTTGCTGCAAACTTGATTGCGAACGGCATAGTCGCACCAACATTGAGCCTCACGAAATCGGGCGATGGCTCGGGTTTGGTGTCAGACGGCAATGGTTTGAGTTGCGGAGATCTCTGTGGTGGTGCTTACGCACAAAATGCCCAAGTGACGCTTACTGCCACTCCTGATGCTGGCTCACACATCGCGGGCTGGAGTATCCCAAGTTGTGGTGTCTCGCGAACCTGCACAGTCACCATGACGAGTGACACGTCAGTGAACGCTGAATTTGCCTTAGGCGATGCCCCAGTCCCTTCCATTTCCAGCTTCTCGCCAAGTCAAGCAGTTGCAGGGAGTCGGGTTGTACTCACGGGTTCTGCGTTTACGGCAGATTCAGAGGTCTCCATCAATGGAGTAGCCGCAAGCGTACTTTCGGCGACCGGGAACACATTGACGCTCGTGGTTCCTTGCGGTGCTGGTAAGGGCGTAATCACTGTGAAGAATGCGGGAGGAAGCGCTCACTCTGCGTCTACTTTTTCAGAAGTTGTACCGGTCACGAAATTGACGACGATTGCGCCATCGATTGCGCTTAGTGGAGCAACAGTCGCTATTTCTGGCACCGGATTGCTCTGCACTAAATCTGTCAGTGTCGGAGTAGCCGCGGCATCATTTAGTGCAATCAGTCAATCGTCATTGCGGTTCACTGTTCCGGAGCAAGCGGTCAACGACACGGTTCGGATTGGGACGGTTGATGGTCGAGTCGTTACTGGTCCACGCTTGACCATTGCCAAAGCTCCAGAAATTTCAGGCGTAAGTCCGCTGCACGCATTTCCTGGTGCAACGGTGACTGTGACTGGACGCAATCTGACAAGCACTACGAAGTTGTTGATCAACGGTCTCAACCTGTCATCGATAAAGTTCCTCTCGCCAACGCAAATGACTGGTGTTTTGCCGGCCAATTCGGCAACTGGAGCCATTTCTGTTAGCAATGCGTACGGAGCAGCAGCATTCTCAACCGACTTTGTGATCGATGTGCGCAAGCCAACTGTCACACAGTTGACACCCAACAAAGGCGGGCCTGGAACAGCTGTAACGGTAAAGGGGGCAAATTTCCAGCCTGGTATGTCAGCCTGGTTGCACGGCAATCCCGTGACTGTGAACTACATAACGTCCACCAGTGCCGTCGTCGTCATTCCGAGCAATCAAACTTCCGGAACGCTTGTCTTGCAGAATTCAGCTGGCTCAGCGACATCGACCGTCACTTTTACCGTCTCATCGACCCTCACCGCTCCCAAAGTGACCAAAGTGAGTTCCGTTCTGGTGTCACCTTTGGGTGTAGTGACGGTTACTGGTACTAACCTCGGCGCTGCGTCACGTGTGTCCATGGCCGGTGTGGTGGCCAAGTTCACTGTGAAAAGTGCTGGAGTAGTGTCAGTCACCGTCCCCGACGAGGCCACAACAAGCGGCATAAGCATCACGACCCCTGGTGGTACCGTCACAACCCCTCAAATTACGGTCGACTGACTCGCTAAAGCACTTAGGGCCGTACCGTCGACGCGCATGACGGTCCATTCATCCATGAGGCGTGCACCAAGTGATTTGTAGAATTCGATTGACGGCTCATTCCAGTTGAGTACCCACCACTGCAAGCGATGATAGCCGCGCTCAACGCACAGTTGCGCCAAGTGCCGCAGTAGGGCTTTCCCGTAACCATTGCCGCGATGCTCGGGTAGAACGAAAAGATCCTCAATGTAGATACCGTGAGTACCAGTCCACGTTGAATAGTTGAGGAACCAAACGACAAAGCCAACTACCGTTCCATCAATTTCCACAAAGTCGCAAAAGACCTGAGGGTTGTCATTGAAGAAGTCTCGTTCTATGTCAGCACGAGTTGCGATGACTTCATTTGGCGCCTTTTCATACTCGGCTAAAGCAATGACGAGATCCAGGATTAATTGCGCATCTTGAGGTTTAGCTGAGCGTATTGGCATGCGCCAAGTCTATGGAAGCCACTAAAGGACTGTGCCAGGATGACTGCACGGGCTTGTGGCGTGTTGTTTGACGCAAGCATCGCATAGCAAAGTGAACTCGCGGCACTGAGAGTCCGTGCAATCCCGGAGTTTGCTTGTTGGAGATTGGCACACTTCGCATGAGCCGATTGTGACGGCATTCTCTGTGAAGTCAACATTCATTCGCTTATCAAAGACGTAGAGCGAACCTTCCCACAGACCTTGATCTCCGAAGGCTTCTCCGTAGCGAACAATGCCACCTTCAATTTGGTAAACCTCGTTGAAGCCGCGATTCTTCATAAGTGAGGAGAGAACTTCACAGCGAATTCCCCCCGTGCAGTAGGTGACGATGGGCTTGTCCTTGAGGTGGTCATACTTGCCACTGTCGAGTTCATTCACAAAGTCACGAGTGGAATCAACATCGGGAACGATTGCGTTCTTAAATTTGCCGATCTTCGCTTCGAAGGAATTGCGACCATCGAAGAAAGCAACTTCATCGCCTCGCTGGGCCACAAGATCATTCACTTGCTGGGGAGTGAGGTGAGTCCCGCCACCGACCACGCCATTCGCATCTACTTTCAGTTCACCTGGAGCGCCAAATGTGACGATCTCGTCACGCACGCGGACGCGCAATTTGGGAAAGTCGTCTGCCCGCCCTGCCGACCATTTGAAGTCGATGTTGCGGAAACCTTGGTACTCCTTGGTGACTCTCACGTAACGCTTGAGCGCATTCATGTCTCCGCCAAGTGTCCCATTGATGCCATCGGCAGAGATGATGATTCGACCCTTGAGCCCGAGACTTTCACAGAGTGTGCGCTGCCAGAGACGAACAGCTTCAGGATCAGCAATCGGGGTGAAGCCGTAGTAGAGAATGATTTTCTCAAGACTCATGGCCACTCCCTTGCTTATGTGTCCGAGGGGGGACTTGAACCCCCATCCCCTTGCGAGGACTAGCACCTCAAGCTAGCGCGTCTGCCTATTCCGCCACCCGGACTGGTGATTGAGAAAACTCAACCTTGCAAGAATACTCTCCTAGGGCATGAC
>Ga0304729_1001250_pt1 | contig 17169 bp, 8 predicted proteins | sample C_131016_MF_Meta_FD_190475 | JGI IMG/M metagenome (GOLD analysis project Ga0304729, IMG submission 190475) | Freshwater microbial communities from Lake Croche, Canada to study carbon cycling - C_131016_MF_MetaG (v2) (version 2) | ecosystem: Environmental > Aquatic > Freshwater > Lake | place... | reverse complement strand
ACCCTTCCATGAAGTTGGCAGGACTAGCAGTAACAAAAATTCTTATTCGTTGACCTACTACAAATGCAGTTTGTGTAGCTGATAAATTAGTAGTAAATGTATATGGACCACCAGTTGATGTAATAGCCTGCGATGCACTAGTAGCAGTTAAACCATAATAACCAATACCTTGTATACCTTGAGGACCTTGTACACCTTGATAACCTTGAGCACCTTGTGTACCTTGGTAGCCTTGAGCACCTTGTGTACCTTGAGCACCTTGTGTACCTTGGTAGCCTTGAGCACCTTGTGTACCTTGGTAGCCTTGAGCACCTTGGTAACCTTGAGCACCTTGTGTACCTTGGTAGCCTTGAGCACCTTGCGTACCTTGTAAACCTGCATCGGTAATGGTCCATGCAGCAAATGATCCACTACCGCCACTGTTTGAAGGTGTAAATGTAAGTGTAGTTCCACTAAAAGTGGTAATTGACCCTTCCATGAAGTTGGCAGGACTAGCAGTAACAAAAATTCTTATTCGTTGACCTACTACAAATGCAGTTTGTGTAGCTGATAAATTAGTAGTAAATGTATATGGACCACCAGTTGATGTAATAGCTTGTGGTGAACTAGTAGCAGTTAGACCATAATAACCAATACCTCCTACTCCGTAAGTTCCTTGTGTACCTTGATAACCCTGAAGTCCCTGAATACCTTGACTACCTTGTAAACCCTGAGGACCTTGCGTACCTTGCGTACCTTGGTATCCTTGAAGTCCCTGTATACCCTGACTACCTTGCGTGCCTTGGTATCCTTGAAGTCCCTGTATACCCTGACTACCTTGTATACCTTGAGAACCGGTTGCTCCTTGAATATTACCTGCTTGTCCTTGTACACCTTGCACACCTTGTAAACCTTGGTAGCCTTGAGCACCTTGAGCACCTTGTACGCCTTGGGCGCCAATAACACCTTGATATCCTTGTGTACCTTGAGCACCTTGTGTACCTTGAACGCCTTGAACGCCTTGTGCGGTTGAATCTAATCCAGGGTCTCCCTTTACGCCTTGGTATCCTTGAGCACCTTGCGTGCCTTGGTATCCCTGAAGTCCCTGTATACCCTGAGCACCTTGTATACCTTGGCTGCCGGTGGCGCCTTGTATACCTTGTAAACCTTGGTAGCCTTGAGCACCTTGTACACCTTGATAACCTTGTGCTCCCTGTATACCCTGACTGCCTTTAACACCTTGTGCTGTTGAATCAAGCCCATCTGCACCTTGAACACCTTGACTACCATTTGCTCCCTGTACGCCTTGCAATCCTTGACGACCCTGAGCACCTTGAGCACCTTGTGTGCCTTGGTAGCCTTGAGCACCCTGAGTACCCTGAACACCTTGAACACCTTGTGGTCCTTGCCCAGCGGTGAATAAAACACCATTTTGATATAAATTTCCATCAAAGTAAATATTTCCGCCAACACCAACGCCACCAACGACATTTAATGCACCCGTTGTAGTTGAACTAGAGTTGGTATTACCACTAATTATTAGACGGGTATCTACTGTACCAGTTCCGTATATTCTTGTTCCAGATAAGAGTTGTGCCATAGTCTAATATTTACCTAATTGTTATACTGGCTTATTTACTTCGTTAAAGCCGTTAGATACTAAAAATGTTCCCGTACTTGTTTCACGTTTAGCCACACTGCTACCATATATAGAAACTTCATTAAACTCAGCAGCATAATAAGTTGTGGTAGTAAGTTTAATACTTGATTGAGTAACTTCGTTGAATTCTCCACTGATAAACAGTGTACCTGTTGAAGTTAAACGGGATGCTACTATTGCCATATTAACCAAATACTGTATCTAAACTATTTGTGGCAGCATTGTAATATTGATATACAGCACTAACATTTGTAGATGATGTCCAACCGATTCTATTACCAGTATAAATGTTGCCTCCAACTCCAACTCCGCCTTTTACCTGTAATGCACCTGTTGTAGTGTTTGTTGCAGCAGTAGTACCAGCTAGTGTTAATGTATTTTGGTATGCGGGTGAGTTAGTTCCATTACTTACTAATACTGTACCTACACTGCCTGTTGAAATAAATCCAGTAGAACTACTTGCTATTTGATAAGGAATCTGACCAGGTGTTCCACCTGCAAGGTTAGTTGCAGTGTTTGCATTACCTACACCCAATGCGCTTAATGATGACCAAGCTGGAGAAGATCCTGCAACTGCCGATAATACATAACCAGAAGTAGATGCATTAGCAAGGAATGATGTAACATTAGGAGCACTTTGATATATCAATGAGTTTAATGTTCCACCATAAAGATTTGCTTCTATTGTTCCAGTTGTGCCACTAACTACTTCATTGGTAATACTTGCATCCAATAGATAAGTAAAAGCTCCTGTACTTTCATTATATCCAAAGAATCCTACTTTAGAAGTACTTGCTCCCCAATATTTAAAAGCAATACCTTTGTCTTTAAAATCTGCTCCTATATAAGGAGCATTATTTGCTAGACCACCTAGTGTAATAATAGGATCAACTATATTTGTTACTGTACTATCAACCGCAGTGGTTGTACCTTGTATGGTTAAATTACCTGTTACAACTAAATTATTTTTAATATTAGTATTACCTGTAGCAGCACCTATATTAACAGTTGTTCCGGCACCTGCAATATTAACAGTAGTAGCATTAGTGTTTATTAAATTAACAGTTGATTGAGTAGCAACAACATCACCGCCAAAATATATATTTCCACCAATACCAACGCCACCAACCACTTGTAATGCACCAGTAATAGTGCTTGAGGCGGCCGCATTACTTGCAATTTTTATTGCACCACCTACGCCTACATCACCGGTACTTGGTAGATAAGTTAATTTTGTTGGTCCAGATGTTCTAACTCCACTAGCACCAGTGGTTGTGTTCATGAAAGCAATATAATGTGTTGTAGCACTTGTAACATCATTTGTTATAGCAACATTAGTTGCAGTTCCTGCAGATAAACTAGTTAAACTAGTCCACTGAGGAGAAGTACCATCAGAAGTTAATAGATACCCGCCAATGCCAATTGGCAACATTGCGGTGGTGTCAGCAGCACTTTGATACGGTATTGATCCAGTTGCACCACCTTGTAAATTAGTTGATTTTAATGCTGCTCCTACATACATAGACCCAGTAGTAACAAAAGTTGCGGTTGTTCCATTACTTCTTAAGAATGCACCATCTGGGCCAATTCCAATAAAATTAGTGGTATTAGAAGCACTTTGATACAACAATGATCCGGTTGCACCGCCCACTACATTGTTTGAATATCCAACTGTAATTGAATTTGTACCAACAAAAAGTGGTGCAGAAGACCCTTGACTAACAAATAATTGTCCTGCAGATCCTGCATTAGAAAATCCGGTAATTCCAGTAGCAGATTGATATAAAATTTGTCCAGCAACGCCACCTGCAACATTTGTAGCAGTAGTGATTGTTCCGACAATATTACCACCAACATATAAATTACCACCAATACCAACGCCGCCTGTAACTACTATTGCGCCTGTAATAGTTGATACAGCAGATAAGGTGCTTATTACTGTAAGTCTATCACCTACATATAATCTACCACCAATACCGGCACCGCCTGACACTCGTAATGCACCGGTTATAGTGCTTGATGCAGCGGTAATATTTGTAATGGATATTACATTAGTGGTTGTATATCCTCTATTGGTTATACTTTGTAAAGTGCTTGTATTCCATATAACAACAGGACCAGTAGAAGTTGAAACCGCTGTATCTGTTCCTGCAGTAATTCCTGTTACACTCTGTGATGATAATGTTGCTGTTGTTATAATTACAGCATTATTAACATATCCAACACTGCTAACATACAATGCACCACCAATTCCAACACCACCTATAACTTGTAATGCACCTGTGGTAGTACTAGTCGCAGAAGTAGTGCTTTGAATTTTAGTAAAACCAGATAATGATCCAATTGTGGTAGCTGTGGATGCACCTGCAATATTAACAGTGGTAGCATTAGTGTTTATTAAATTAAAAGTAGTTTGATTAGTTGTAATGTCTCCACCACGAACATCAATATCACCTAAGATAATTTGATTACCACCTACCCATAAGTTTTGTCCTATACCAACGCCGCCTATTACTTGCAACGCACCTGTGTTGGTACTTGAAGCAGCATCAATACTTTGAATTTTAGTATAACCGGATAATGATCCAATTGTGGTAGTTGTAGCTGCACCTGCAATATTAACAGTGGTAGCATTGGTGTTTACTAAATTAAAAGTTGTTTGATCAGTGGTGATATCGCCGCCACGAACATCAATATCACCTAATATAACTTGATTGCCGCCTACCCATAAATTTAAACCAATACCAACACCACCAGATACCTTTACTGCTCCAGTAATGGTGCTCGATGCATTTGTAGTAAGAGTAAATATTCCTCCACCTGCTGTTAATGTAACCGGGCCTGTAGAGCTTTCAGCTTTTAGTGATGACCCGCTACCAGATAACTGAACTGTGTCAACATATAACGAATGAGGCCCAAGGAATAAATCAGCAAATGGAGATGCTAATGTTCCTAGGGAAACACTACTATTAGTAGGAACTATATTACCACTGATATTAGTTATTCCACCAATATAAACATCGCCTTGTATTCCAACACCACCTGCAACTTGTAATGCACCAGTAAGAGTACTTAAGGCTGAAGCAGTACTTTGAATTTTAGTATATCCAGCTAGTGATCCGATGGTAAGTGCTGTTGCCGATCCTGCAAAATTAACAGTTGTGGCAGTATTGTTTACAATATTAAATGTTGATTTATTTGTAGTAATGTCGCCGCCACGTATATCAATATCACCTAAAATAACTTGATTGCCGCCGACCCACAAATCTTGTCCAATACCTGCGCCACCTACTAGTTGTAATGCTCCAGAAATAGTACTTGTTGCATTGGTTGTACCTGTTAATATTACATTAACGGTTCGCAATATCTTTGCTGTATAGTCATATCTAAAATTATATGCAAACGCGGTTTTTCCTACATCAGTTTGATAAGGAATCTGCATATCATCACCAAATCTAAGATAAGTGGCTGTAGTAGCATATTCAACCGGCACAGTAGATAATGGATACCAAACTGGATTGGTTCCATCTGATGATAATATTTGGCCAAACCCACCAATTGGTATAGATGTAGTAATTCCAGATGTACTTTGATATAAAATAGATCCAGTGGCACCGCCAGAAATGTTTGTTGCAGTAGATGCTAACCCTTCTAAATATCCACTAAATGTTGACGCATTAATTACTCCACCAACATATAAATCTTGTCCAATGCCTACTCCACCAACGACTTGTAATGCACCAGATTGTGTTGAAATTGCTGTATTGTTTCCAGCTAAAATTATATTTCCAGTTTTAAATGTTCCGTAAGTAGTAGCTGTAAATGTTCCAGTAGTAGATTCTGCACCGGTATTATACCATTCTAAGTATTTTGTATCATTGGCTAGTACCAATGCTCCATTTTGTTCAGCACTATTTGCATAATAATGAAAACGTAGGCCAATATCTCTGCCATCGTCTAATGTCCATGTACCAGTACTAGATACATGCAATTCTATTAAATTATCAGTATAAACTGTATTGGTACTAAAAACATTAGTTGTAGCACCACTAAAAACAACATCGTTTTGAAACAATGCTGTTCCTGACACTACCAAAGATTTTTCAATGCCCACTCCACCAGCAACATACAAAGCATTACTAGCCACAGTTCCTGTACTTGCTACAGTACTTGCTACTACTATATTTTTATTTGCAATTATTCCACCAGTGACTTTTAAAGCACCCGCGCCGCCAATACTTGCTGCTGTGGAATCAGTTATTGATACTACACCATTTGCAGTTAACGTAGTTAGTTGTGAATTGCCAGCTACTCTTAGGTCTGCTAATACAGTACCATTAATTGTTATTAACTCTCCGTAAATTGTTGCGGTAGTACCTACAATTAAATTCTTGGCAATAGCTGCGCCACCAGCAACTTGCAATGTGCCAGTTTGAAAGTTAAGAACAACTGACGAAGTTGTAACCGTTCCTGTTCCCTGAACAATTAAACCACCTTTGGTTACAAAATCTTCTGTAATTGCTATTGCCATTTTCTTATTCCTTTAATTAAGCAACCATTGCTGTTCTTAGTACTTTAATCGTTTTTAAACTTCCATGTTCTCTTGGTCCTGCTGGATTAGGAGTAAAAATTAAAGATATTACTATATCAGGTGCTGTACCACTACTCTCTGCGCTAAACGTTCCTAATTCTCCACCTGTTGTTACTTGTCCGTATTGTGTCATATACGGTGTACCATCATTCTTTGCTGTTAATACAATTTCCACAGCATGGAATCTTGATTCATATCCGCCTTGATCAATATTTGGTTCAGAAATCTGTATGAAATATTTTGACGATCTGTAAGCACTCAAGTGGTATGAGTCGATAACAGAAGGCGAAAATGTTGACGAAAAAGATTCAGTGGAGTCAAATACTGTGTCAGCAATTTGTATACTTTCTGTATTTACCCTTCCTGCAATTCCAACGCCACCAGCAACTACCAATGCACCTGTATAGATATCAGTTGAAGTTGTGTTGTTGGTAAGTCTTATAATATGCGTAGATGAAGAACCTCTACCTGTTACTGTTTCTAGGGTTGATTGATTATTAATTGTTATAGTATGTAATCCAGATATAGGATCAGTAGCAGTTACATCTATGCCAATATCAACGCCGCCATCTGGTCCTGAGCTAAGATTAAAACTTGCAGTTGTTAATGCTGGAACTCCATTAGAATAAATTAATCCGCCTATGTGTAAATCACCGCCTATACCCACACCGCCTACTACTGTTAGAGCACCTGTAATGGTTGAAAGAGAAACAGTACTACTAGTAACTTGTAATTCAGGAGAAACAATACTAGTTGCTGTATTTGATGCTGTTTCTATTCTCCAAACAATTCCATTCCAGGTATAAGTTTTTGTTGCAGTGACCTGTTTATCACCAATTGTAGGTGTTGGATAAAATGGAAATCCGTATCGTGTTGTCATGTTATTTTCTCATTTATTAAATTTGTGTAACTTGCAGCCAATAAGCAGAAGTACCATCATATATATAAGTGTTATATGTTGATGCAACAGTATCAATCCATACATCCCCTATTCTAGGACTAAGTGGAGGATAAGTTGCAACTACATAAACCTTAGGACTATATAATAAAAAATCTTCATCGGGGTTGCCGCTATTACTATATATATTTCCTGTAGCACCAATGCCACCTATAACAGTAAGTGCTCCGGTATTTGTTGATATAGCGTCTTGACCTTGCCCTACCCGAGCATCAGAATAAAATGTTACAAGACCATTACCGTCACTATAAATTACTCCGCCAATTCCAATTTGATTATCAACACCATCAACAATTAATTCACTGCCTATTGCAATAATTCCACTAGCATTAATTACGTTATTTCCTACGTCATTACCTAAGAAAAAGTTATTGGACCCAGTGGTTAAATCTCTGGCTGTTCTATTTCCAATAAAGAAATTATATTCACCGTTGATCAGTGCAGGTGCTGTATCATTTCCTAAGGCAAAATTATTATTACTAGAAACTACTTTACTAAGATCGCCGCCGGTTGTATATGTATTATATCCAGCGCCGTTGACTGGTGTAGTTACAAGAAGATCAGTATATAAGGCTAATCTACTTGGACTAATAACTTTAACATAATATTCTAAATCATTTAATTCAATCATACCTTGAACATGTTGAATAAGAACATTAGTTCCAGTTTGTAAATTATGGCCTGCTACAGTTATTACAACAGGATTTGCATTGGTTGCACTAGTTATTGAACCTATAGGCAAAGAATGAATCTTTCCAAGATTTTCCATGGATCTATTACCAATTGCAATACTTTCAGCAATATTAGTACCAGTACTAAATGAATAAGATCCAATTGCAATACTTCTACGTGCTGTACTTAAACTTTGTAAAGCATTATATCCTATAACAATATTTTCTTCGCCAGGTGTGTATCCGTTCGTGGTGTCTGCTTTGCCTGTTATTGCAATATTGTTCTTGCCCATATAACCTTTACCAAAAGTTATATCATTAACATGAATATCTTCTTTAACCCATAAATTTCTACCAATACCAACACCACCTTGAACAACCAACGTCCCGGTTGCTGTGCTAGTTGAGACTGATACTGTTCCTGTAGCAAGTATAGTAATTGTTCCTGTGCTTTGATTACTATACATTCTTGATTGACTAAACTCAATATTACCTAAACTAGATGCATATACAGTTTGTAATAGATTGTTAGTGACCAAAGTAAATCCAGTGGAGGAGGAGACTGTCGTAGGCAACTGAGGTTGAGCATTTGCCAATATTAGAAATTCGCCACTACCACCACTTCTTAATTTTGATCCACTTAATAAATTAGCCATATTAATCTCTCTTTATGTATTTGCTGTTTCTAATACGCTCAATACCAGTTGAAGTGTACCTGTGCTATAATTGCTGTATGCGCGAATACTATCTAATTGTTCTAAAATTAATTTACCAGTTAGAACTGATGCAGAATCGCCTGCTGGAATTGCAAAATTCTTAGTTAAAAAACTATCAACATTTCCATCCTGACCGCCATTGCCTTGTGCATCACGCAATACAGGTCTATTTCTATGATGCATAAAGCTACAATATTGTGTTTGTGTACTAATGTTTGCTACTTGGGCCATTAGAATAATTGAAGTTACGCCAATAGGTGCAGTGTATACTGTGGATGTAGTTAATCCTGGACCATAATTAGTATATGATGTTGACGATGTCAACATTGTTGTTTTTGTTTTAAATGTGTTTAATGGAATTAACGCCATGATTTATCCTTTTATATTACTCCGCCACCTTCAATTGCTAGAATGAACGGAGTCATATTAGCAAATAAAGATTTTGTAAATGTTCTACCACTTAGAACACCTGTTGCCTGACTAATTACCAATCCGGGACCAATACGGAAATCTCCATTTTGATCAGTTGAAGTAAAGAAAACTTTACCACTGTCTAGCTGTACAACTTCCTTACCTTGTACAGGATCGGCAACACCACGTTGTGGTAGTGCTCCATAATTAGTACCAGCACCTACATATTCAAATACATATCCGCTTGCACTGATATAGCTACGTTGATAAAAGTTTACATTTGATCCGTCCGGGAACAGATCAGTTCTTGTTACATTCTCGCCGAGTTGAACTATATGATGTGTATTATCTCTTGACCAATAGCTTAGACCAGAAATAACACTATTATATCTGCCACCTGTTTCTATATCGTAGATTAATCTTTGTAGAATTAATTTTACATCACGTTGGCATTTATAATCATCATAGGCTAAACTTGGGTAAGCTATTTGCACACGGGCAGTAATTTCGTCAGCTAAGAATTCAACATTAGCCTTAATTAATGTGATTGCACTTCCTCCACCTTGTACCGCAGGTCCAGATTTTGTTCTTTGACTTGGTTTAATAACTGCTTCAGCTGCTGTTAAATTGGCTGCTTGAATAATACTCTTCATTTCACCAAATCGTAGATCAATAAATGATTTTGCTGCAAGGCCACCTGTTACTAATGGGATTGTAGTTTGATATGTAGGTACACCTTTATTGGTTAAACCAGTTTGCAATCTTGTAACTGTTTGATTATTAATAACTTGATTAACTAATGTATTTAAATCAGTCAATGATTGAACATGAGCAGCAATTTGATCAGTTCCATTTATTGTTGAACCAGCAGACAACAAATTACCAGGTGGTTTAGGATTATCTCCTACTTCACTACTCAACACAGTATAGTAAGAATTTCCGCAGAAATATAGGTCAAAGTAGTTATTATTATAACTATTTAGGGCGTTTCCGGGGTCAGATCCACCACTTGTTAGTGCATAATTTAATGTAACACTCTGATACCCTAATGCTGTTACAACTGTCCCTGTTGCTGAATATAGTAGACCGTTGGTGCCAGTTTGACTTCCGTATTGATCACGTACATATAAACTATTACCTATTGCAATACCAGTAGTATCAATTCCTGTTATTGTAATACTGCTAGTTGTCAATGTCCCTGTATTAGGAGCAGCATTCAAGAAGCCTGGAAAACCTTGATCGTTAGTGTATGGAACTATAATACCTTCAAAGTTTTTAAATGTTTCTGGAGGTACTATTTCCATGACCAATGATATATGTGGGCGATCATCAATGTCAGGAATGAATACTCTAACACGACCATTATTTGGCCAGAATCCATTTGGATAATACTGATTCAGCTCTGCATCATCTGGATATGCTTTATCTGCAGGGTTATAAATTGTTCCACTAAACTTACGTGATCCATAACCTGTTGATAATAAACAAATATCCCCAAAGTTAGCATTACTATTAACAATACTTGCAATACCACCGTTATCAGTTTGTACACCAACTGAACAGAAGATTGTGAATACAGAAACTAACTGTGCATAACCATCATTAGTAATGCGTATACCTCTGCCGCCTTGATTAACTTGAGTAAATGCATCATAAACAAATGACTGGATAGGGCTACGAGCGCTGATTACTGCACCATCAACTAAACTTCCACCCATACTACCAATTGGATCAACCTTACGACGATTCCATGTACTGGCTTTGCCTGTATATTCTAAACTCAATGCTTCTACTTCTGAATCTTTCTTAGGATAGATCAAAGTATCACCAAAATATAAAGTAGCGTTGGTTCCTGATCCAATAGTTGGAGCACTTAATCCAATCAAGAATTGATTTCCACTAATTGCTGATACCGAGGTGACAGTTGGAGCAATTTTTACATCAGATCCATTAAGACCTGTTAGTGCAAATATGCCGCCGCCTGCATACAACGGAGGTGCATATAACGGACCTTTTTCTATTATATCAGTAATAATTTTAAAATTACGAGTCACGGCTTCTTGAGGCATATAATCGCCACCATAGTCAAAGAAGTGATTAATTATTTGTGGTGTTGTTGTTTGATCTTGCGGAGTTACTGTTGTATTAGCAATAATTTGTAGAGCAATATCTCTAGCATAATTAATTGCCATTGTAGTTGTTGTTTCTTGACCAGCAACTTGATTATAACCAAAGTTCCAATATGCTAATCCTGCTTCAACAGATTTCTCATTGCCACCTAACAATATATCTTGACTAACTGCATCAATAATTAATCCAGTATCTCTATAACACAATGCTTCGTTATAATTAAATCTACCTGGATTGTATGTTTGATCAATGTATGTAACTACTTCTTCAATAATAAATTGTTTGTTGGCCATTAATCTATTATAGGCATTAATAACATTAGCATCGGTGCTTCTAGTAGTATAAGATATCGGCGAAGGAGAAGAAATTGCATTAGTAGGATCAGTAATGATATTATTAATAATTATTACCTTAGCATCTAATGCTGCTGCTTCGGCTCCAGTTCCTGGAGTATCTGTGGTGTTTTGTTTTACAGACGGTTGTCTTGGAGATACTAAAATATTTTGTACTATACTTTGTGCAATAGTTGATAGATAACTAAATGCATCTTTAGTTTGAATTTCTTGATTATGTATACTTGAAGATGAACTATTTCTGAATGAGAAATAATAAACAGCCGCTTGTATACTTTGACGATTTCCGCCATTTAACAAATCAAATGATATACAATCAATTATATATCCTACATCGCGTTGGCAAGTTGCTTCAGTATAACTTGAAAATTCTAAACCGCCGTCTGCAATGGCTGCTTGAACATACGCATTTACTTCATTAGCCATGTAGGATTTATTTGCTTGTAATAGTGCTACAGCATTTTGAATACTAATAAGATCGCTAGGATTACCATTAGGAATAATACTATCAGTCCATGTAGTGTTTACTCCGCTAATAATATCTATCATTAAATTAAACAATGGTCTAATAATAGCAACTTCACTAGCAGTAGCTGATTCTAAAGTAGTATCTTGTGATACCAATGAATGACTACCTAACCATGCTGGTTTATTAGAAAATCTTTCAACAAGATCATCAACAGTTTGAATATTTTGTATAATTTTAACTGATAATTCTTTTAAGTATCTTATAGCATTAGTGGTAGTTGTTAGTTCATCGGCAATAACACCTGTATATCCAGTCTTATTCCAATATTGTAATCCAGCAAAACTACTTTGTGTTGTACTTCCATATAACAAGTCAATGGCAATAGAATCAACAATTAATCCAGTATCCCTACGACATTTAATTTTACTATATGGGAATCCGCCGCCTGCAAATATAATTTTATTAATGTAATTAATTGTATCTTCTTGTATGAATTTTCTATTAGCCTGCATTAGTATTTCGGCACTAACAAAAGCAGCATCAGGCCCTGTGCTCTTATACACGTTAGGAGCAGCAATAGGTCCGTCATTAATAATAGTAGTAATAATTCCAAATAAACTTGTTATTGAATCATGTGATATAGCACCATTTATCAATACTGTATTTTTAACCTGGACAAAGTTGCCGCCCACTATAGTAGGAGAGCAAGTAGTATTTGTTATAACTTCTAAACAACGAGCAAGAAGATAATTTATAGCATCAGTAGTTTGAAGTTCTTGACCTGCAATTAAACTAACCACACCATTATAATATGCTAATCCACTTTCAACTGCTTTTTCATTACCGCCAAATGCTGCATCATATGCAACATTCTCAACTAATATACCAACATCTCTGCGACATTTTTCTTGATTATAAGTAAAATTAGTCCATATACCAGCATTAGTTGATATTTGTTGATTAATGTACTTAATAACTTGTTCTTGTAAGAATGGTTTGTTGGCCAACAACAATGTACGAGCATTAAAGAATCCCGGATTCTGTTGTCCGGCATTAATGGTCATACCCTGAACAATGGTTCCTACACTGGTATTAACTACAATGGTAGTAGTATTAGCTACCCATGTACCTGTTCCTACTGCTACTGGTATCTGTACGGTTTGATTTGGTACAAATAATGTTCCATCTTTTAACCATGGACCGCTTTGGTTGGTACAGTTTTGAACATAAGGTGAATGGAATAAATCAATTCTTTCACCTTCGGGTAATGGAGGGAATGCTGTGGCATACGCACCTCTATTAAATCCTGGTGCATATTGTCCTTCTAATAAACCACTACGACCATTAATAAATGTCATGTAGTTAAGATAGCAGCCGCTTTCAAGATGGAACAAGTCTTGTGTTTTATTGATAGGTTCAATAAATGTTGTACGGATATCACTACCCCTAACACTGGTATATGGTTTTAATCGTAGAGGATTGTCTTCTAAATAGTGTCCAGGGCTAACTAAAATTTGTGTACCTGGTTGATAATATGGACTATTGATTGCTGCGCCAATTGTACGGCAAGCACGACTAGCATCCATGGCTCTACCGTCATTAGTATCATTGCCATCAACTGTAACATAGAGAACATTTGTAACTACTGGTGCTGTACCAATTGGATTTGTACCACGAACTCTAATATCGCCATAAATGTCTGTTATTCCACCTTCAGGCTTTATTTCAATAGTACCTGTTGTAGATGTAATTAATTTAGTATAGATGTCATGTATGTGTGCTTCTGCCCATTGAGTAGAAGAACTTCCAATACTACCTGTAATATCGTCTGCTGGAAGTATATCACCACCAGTGGTCATTGTACTAGCAATTCCTAACCCGCCTGCAATTACCAAAGCACCTGTTTGTGTACTAGTAGATACATCGGTTGCTACTATAAATGCTCTTTCAGTTTTTAATTTTCCGTAGTATGGATTATATCGCAATCCACTTTCTTTTATCCCTACACCGTCAGGGAAGAAACTAGTACCAGTACTATCGACAAATACTGTTTGTTGAGTACCGGTATTTGGAGTGTCGTTCAATACAAAAGTAGGAAAGTAATCTCTGTCAAGATTAGTAGCTGTGGTTAAAATTGACAGAGAAGTATTAGCAGTTTCAATTCTACCATAGATAAATCCACCAACATTTAAATCTTGTTCAATGCCAACTCCACCTTTAACATATAGTGCAGCAGACTCTCTGTGCAATGGTGTGTCGTAGATGTTTAATGGATTATATAGAAAACCTGCCATGTTTCCAACATTAGCAGTACTATGTATTGTACCAGAATTAATATGAAGTGTATTCCAATATTGTGTATCAGATCCTATATTAACAGTAGCAGAATCACTTGGATTCAAATCACTAACAAATGTAGCATTAACAGTTATTTTATGTGTAGAAGTATTTGTTCCAATTTGTATATCTGGAGAATTTGATATTACAGTTGGTGCGGTCAGTGTAATAGTACCTGCTGCGCCATTGGCCACAACCTTATAATTACCTGGTAAATTTAATACGTTAGTTGTCATTCTCTGATCCTCAGATATATTTATTTGTTAATGTACTCTTAGCTCAATTGCATCTACTAACGCACTACATTTGTGTGGCCAGTTTGGGTGGCTTTGAAATCTTACTACTACACCAAATGTTGGTTTTTGAATATTTGCTATAGATAAAACTGCTCCCCAAGTATTAGTTTCTCCGCCGTAAATTTTAGAAGTATCTAACTTTAAAGTAGCTTGATTATCACCTAACATATCTGCATCTAAACATAATTGTATAGTTTCATCTGTTATTCTTCCATATCTATTCATAGATAATTTCATTTCAATACCAGATATAGTATCAGGCAAATTATTAAAATTAAATCCTGTGGCTTTTAAATAATAAGTCTTTTCCACAAAATCATGTCTCGGTTGTTTAGCAATGTGCAATAAATCTCTTGATGTTTTTACAAACTTACCATCACGAGCCTTAAGAGAATAGAAATTACCCACGTCTACCCATGATACATGAAAATTTTCGGCATCAGTTTCGGCATATTGATTTACAGATGTAGGGAGGGTCCAATTGGAATTCATACCGTATTTACCTTAATACATATACTACATAGTAAATGAAAAAAGGCTCCGAAGAGCCTTTTTATAGTATCTAAATATATTAGATTGTATGTGCAATACTAACAACCGTACCAGTAGCTGCACCTAAAGTCCACCCAGTGGAAACACCATTGCCTACCAAGAATGCAGTACTTACAGTTGTTTGAACTAAAACAGCCTTACGTGCTGTTAATTTCTTAACATAGTATGTGCTTCCATTCCAATCTGTAGCAACAATATTCATTGTGCCGGCAGTCAGAGTAGAAGTAGATACCAAACTACATTGTCCTTCACCTTGACTATTGTTAACCAAATAACGACGGCTCGCTTCTTGTTTTACAATATCTCCATTTGTAACTGCTGAAGATCCAGTTGTTAGATAAGAACTGAATGCTATTGCACTTGTTTGAGTAGATGTTAACGTAACCGAGTCTGCAAATCCACTTCCAGAATCTTTGAATTGAATACTGGCGTTAACAGTTCCTGAATTAGTGGCAGATAAGTTAACCACATTACCTGCAATACTAGTAACATAAGTAGCGCCGGCGTTGATGTTAGCACCAAGAACTTGCATACCAATATAAATTCCTAATGTACTTGATGGATAAATTGCTGCCACACCAGATGTACCAGTTGATGCATATGCAACACCAGTTGCTGTTGTTACAGAAACTGTAGGAGCAGTTATATAACCACTACCTGCATTGTCAATGACAATGTCGGTGATACCGTATTTGGCAGTACCAAATGCTGTAAATGTAGCATGACCAGTTGCTGTTTCACCGCCAGCAATTTGCGGAGCGGTGAAACTAACTGTTGTACCTTGCGAATAAGCAGTACCTGTATTGCTGATACTAACACTAGCAACACCTTCACCACCTACACCGGTGCCTAAAACCACATTACCATAATACTCACGATTTAAATTACCAAAGAATTTCTTTTTAATTGGACGTCCCATTTTGTTTTCTCCTTAAAATAAACTAGTAGATTCTATCTACTACGCGGTGGGTACCGCATAAACTCTCAGAATGAGAATGAACAATACTATTTATATCACGGTCAACAAAAAACCACCCTAAGGTGGTTTTTGTTTGTATTACAAGTAATGGATTACTTGAAGCTTACATTTGCGCTAGTGATAGCAACACGACCTAAGTAGTCAGCTGCGTTACCTAGAGAAGAAGCTGTGTTGCTCAACTCTACATAACCGTAACGTGTTAGGAAGCCAACTACTGGCTCAAATGTTGCTGGATCTAGAACAACACCAGAGCTCATTAGAGGAATATATGGGCAATAGAACGCAGCAGCATCTGCTTCGCTAGTACCTTTGTATCCAACTAGAACTTGGTTTGCATCTGTAGAATCGCTCATATAAGCGTCAACATAGATACGCATTGCGCCATTCAATGTACCAACAAACTTGGTGTTTGTAGGTGCTTCGAATGTACCTTCTGTAGTACGAGCAAAAGCGCTGGTAGTAGCAGATTGTAGAATTGTCAATGCTTGGTTAGAAACAACAGCCCAATTACCAGCACCACGACGTGTACGTTGAGCAATCAAGTTGCTTACGCGGTTGATCTGGATAGCTAGAGCAGCGTGCTCGTCACCAACGAATGTAGCTGTACCGGAAACTAGAGCCTGGTCATAAGTTTCTTCGGTGGAAGCCAAAGCACGTAGACTTGCTAGAATTTCTTGGTCGATTTCAGCTGTAATTTCTTGAGCTAAAGCAGCCATGATTTCTGCTTCGATGTCAATACCTTGTTGGGCTTGTGCATCTTGAGCAGCCTCAAATGTCCAACGAGCAGATAGCTTGCGGCTCTTTGCTTCAACTGGAGTCTTCAAGATTTGGATGCTCATACGCTTGCCTGGTGTACCTTCTAGAGTAGAAGTTGCAGCAGCTTTAGAAACATTGTCACCAGAGTAAGCACTAGCAATCTTGAATGGGCTTAGAGCTTCTTCACCTGCTGTTACTGTATCACCGGAAGCAACGCCATCAGCGTAGCGAACACGTAGAGTGTGGATTTGACCAACAGGGCCAGTCATAGGTTGAACACCGATGATTTCATTGGCAATAACTGTAGGCAT
>Ga0304729_1001248_pt1 | contig 17187 bp, 20 predicted proteins | sample C_131016_MF_Meta_FD_190475 | JGI IMG/M metagenome (GOLD analysis project Ga0304729, IMG submission 190475) | Freshwater microbial communities from Lake Croche, Canada to study carbon cycling - C_131016_MF_MetaG (v2) (version 2) | ecosystem: Environmental > Aquatic > Freshwater > Lake | place... | reverse complement strand
ATTCTCTTGATTAATCACTTTGAATAAAGGAGTGTTATGTCTGCGTTGGAAATTAACTTGTGGTTGTTTGCGGGGGTTTGTGCTGCAACTTGGCTCACCTCGATAATTACCAAGGAATACTCTTGGGTTGACCGGATCTGGTCGATAATCCCGGTTGCTTACATGTGGGTCTTTGCCTATGGGGCTGGCTTTGATGACTTACGACTAAATGTAATGGCAGTGCTAGTAACCCTCTGGGGAGCAAGACTGACTTATAACTTTGCACGTAAAGGTGGTTATGCCCCAGGTGGTGAGGATTACCGTTGGGCTATTCTTCGAAAGAAGATGTCACCTGTTGTCTATCAAATCTTCAATATCTTCTTTATTGTGATATTCCAGAATGCGTTGCTTCTTGCGATTACATTGCCAGCTAACTTGGCGTTAGAGAACAGAATTGCTTTTGGAGTGTTGGATGCGGTGTTCAGTGCGCTATTCCTAGGGCTACTCATCTTCGAGTTCATTGCAGATCAACAGCAGTGGAATTTCCATCAGCTGAAGAAAGCTGGTCAAGCAACTGGGTTCTTAGATAAGGGTCTTTGGGCCAACTCCAGACATCCAAACTTCTTTGCCGAACAGGGACAGTGGTGGGTCTTAGGCTTCTGGGGGTTCGCAATAGGGAACAATTCTCAGTGGGTTTATCTTGCTGGCGCTTTGGTTCTAACAGCTCTATTCCTTGGTTCGGCTCGCTTCACAGAGCAAATCAGCTTGAGCAAGTATCCTGACTATAAGGATTACCAGTCAAGAGTGAGCATGCTCATTCCTTGGTTTAGTAAAAAGTAGAAAGCACGTTCTTGCCCAAGACCAAAAAACAACATAAAGATCCACTCTTCGAGTTCGTCATTGTTGGAGCATTGGTGTTGGGTGCTGTTACTGCTTTTGGGCCAAATAGTTCTTCTTCTAAGCCAACAGATCAACCGACTAAAGAACCTGTGGTGCACAGCTACGCTGTTCCAACTGGTAAAACTAAAACTCTAATCACCGGTCTTCGCGCTCCTTGGGAACTTGTATTCCTACCTGATGGTCAAGCTCTAATTGATGAGAGAGATAGTGGAACTATCTCACAGATCAATAAAGACCTGAGCGTTCATAAAGTTGCTTTCACTAGTAGCACACCTCCTTGTGTGAAGTTCTGTGAGGGTGGAACTCTCGGCATGACTTATGCTGCCGATACACCGGGTGGCAAGTTATCGCTCTTTGTATTTCTAACTACTTTGAATGACAACAGAATTCTGAAGTATGACCTTGATTCGGATGAGTCTGGTAACTGGTCGCTGTCTAATAAGCGTGTAATCCTAAAAGGTATCGACAGGTCAGGATTATCAACCACACACAACGGTGGACGTTTAGCAATTGGTCCTGATGGGAAACTCTGGGTTAGTTCGGGCGATGCCGGTATGCGTGGTTCAACTTCGCAAAACTGGGATCGTCTGGCAGGTTCCGTTTTACGAGTGAACCTTGATGGCTCTGTCCCTGAAGATAATCCAAGACCAGGTAAATACGCCTGGGCTAAAGGCCTTAGAGATACCCAAGGTATGGCCTGGGATAACTATGGAAATATGTGGACCACAGAGTTCGGTCAAGATACTTGGGATGAACTAAACCTGCTGCAAAAAGGTAAGAACTACGGCTGGCCACTAGCTGAAGGTTTATATAAGTTTGTGGATACCCCGTTGCCACCAGGTAACCCAGGCTCTAACGGTCAAGGAACAGCAGAATCTCCTGCCCCTCAACCAACTATTCCTTCAATGCCTTCGGATAAAGAACTTATGAAGGACTCAAGGTTTACCCCTCCTGTGTTGGCTTGGCATCCGATGGATGCGGCTTGCAGTGGTATTGCTTTTGTTAGAGGTTCATTGATTTCAGCTTGCTTACGAGGTGGAAAGCTTTGGGTTATTCCAGTTCTTGGCGATAAGAAACTGGGTGAACCGCAGGCATTCTTTAGCGGTAAGTTTGGCCGAATCAGAAAAGCCACGTTAGCTCCTGATGGCAGTTTATGGATCATCACCAGCAACAAAGATGGACGCGGTGGTTGGTCCAAAGGTGGCGAGAACCCATTAGATGACAGAGTCATCCGGGTTGAAATGAAAGACGTTACTTACTAAAGGTTCTTTAGGGCTTCATCAATAATTTCAAGACTAAAGATTCTTGAATGACCAAAGCCAGGCACAATCTTAAGAGTCGAGTTCTTCACCTTGCTGTGTAACCAGATGCTGCAAGAGACATCAACATTGGTATCAGCATCGCCAGAAATAATCTGTAAAGGCTTGGCAATAGTTGAAACATCAAAACCAAAATCAACCTGAACTGAATACTCATCTAACATCCAGCCATGAGCGCCAGATTCAAAAGCTATACCTCGTTGAGCAAATCTGAACTGAGCATCAGGGGAGTTAGCCCAAGCTTTAGTTCCTTCATCCGCATTAACAAAATCAGACATTGGATCTTGAGCCATGTAACCAGGCATCCATTCGGTGAACTTATCAATTAAGTCTGGTTCAAACTTCCTGATGATTTCAAAGAACTGTAGTTCGTCCTCTGAAGTTTTGGCATAAGGATTGAAATCAGGAAGGTTCGCCGGAACTAAACCAGCGAAGTCGATACATTGGGTGGCGTTATCCAGTATCGCAAGATCTGCTAGCGCTCTAGGTCCACCGGCAGAGAAACCTGTTGTTATGAACTCAGCAAAACCGAGGTGTTCCACCACGGCTTTGGTAACCAAGGCATCTTGAGCAATAGGTCTAGGGCCAACAACAGTTGATTTGGCATAACCCTGTCTTAGTGGGATCGCTACAGAAAACCCATGCGAATGGAAGACATCAGCCATCTGAGGAGACATAGGTCTTGGCGATGGCATGCCATGGTGCCAAACGATCAGCTTGTCGCCACCTTTATGAAAGAAGGTTTGGGTGATAACGCCAGGTGCAGTCTCAATTAGTCGGGTTTCCATGAGTTCAGGTTACCTTGAGATTTACAGCGATTTGGGGGTAAATCGTTACCCTAATGGGCAGTTGTTTTGAGTTGGGAACGGCCAAAGGCGCTTAGTCTTGGATTACTAACACGTTTTGTGCGAAACGTCTTGCCTTGAAAGGTCATCATGTTTCGCAAATTCCTAGCCATCGCTATGGCTCTCCCACTTATCTCTATCGGCGTTACCGCTGCGAATGCAGCCGCTTCGCCATGGTCTGAGAACTTTGATGCCATGGCCACGTACTCAGGTATCGACTTTGATGGAAACACCACATCATTGGTAAGTGATCAACCTACCGGTGAAGGATTTACCTCTGGTAAAGCCATCAAGTTGGATAACCAGGGTGTCGCTTGGGCTGGTACCAAGTTTGTTCTTCCAGGTACTTCTAGTGTGATTTCGAACGCTAACGCGACTGCGTCAATCTCGGTTTATTCGCCAGATGCTTTAGATCGTTGTTTCATGTTGAAACTTGAAGGTGCCGGTGTGGCTATTGAACGTTTAGTTCACGTCACATCTGGTTGGCAGACTCTGAACATCAACTACGCTGCTGACTACAACGAGACAAAGAACTACAACGTTGTTGCACTTATGCCTAACTTCGCAAGCGTTGGTTGCAAAAACTTCAACGCTGGTAAAGCTCTAACAACTTGGTATGTAGATAACATCTCGTTCCCAGGAGCTAGAAACGCCGATGAAGTTATCGTCCCTGAAAACCGAAGCACCCCTCAAGCTCTTATCAACTTTGAGAGCAACGATACTTCGGGCTACGCTCTTATCGACTTCGGTGGCAACGTTTCAAGTCTTGTTACAGATGCACCCGCAGGCGGATCAGCTGGCTCAACTAAAGCGCTAAAGATCATTACTTCAGCTCCGGATTGGTCTGGAACAACGCTCTTAACTAAAACTAAAATGGCTTCTTTGATCTCACAATCAAACATGGTGGCTAAAGTGAATATTTATTCACCAGAAGCAGGGAAACTTCTCATGCTAAAACTGGAGAGCAGAGTTCACCCATCTCAGATTGTTGAAATTCGCCAGACTAGCGTTGTTGGCTGGAAGACCTATAGCTTTGATTTCACTGTTGGTGGGAACTTAGAAATAGATTATCCAAAGGCTTCAATCTTTGTAGATTTCTTAGGCACCTCTAAGTCGACCAGCCCTTGGTATGTCGATGACATTTCATTCAATGGTGCTGTCGGCGCATGTCTTGAAGCCGGTTGTGACAATGGCGGTGGCGGAAACGGTGGCGGCGGTGGCGGCACAGACCTCAGCAAGTACACATCACCTTCAACTCTTCTAACTTTTGAAGAAAGCGATGCATTAGGTCTGCTTGCGGCAAGAGATGCAAGCCCTCAGGGTGTGTTTGGTGGAGGAATCGCTGCTACGGCGGTTGCACCGCAGAACAGTGATCGCGGTAGTGCCTTAGCCATCACTAAAGCAGGTGAGGCTTGGACCGGTGTGAACATCCTGGTTGATCAAACTGGAACTGTTAGATACACAAATGCAGATAACAGCACAGTATCTTTCAACTTCTATTCACCGAAGGCTAACAGCCCTGTTGCTGTTCAGCTGTTCCACGGTGATGCCAACGTTGAACTGATTCAGTATGCCCCTCAGGGTTGGAGCAAATTAACATTTGATTTCGCAACTGTTGGTGCTTGGTCTAGTAATACTGCATATGACAAGGTAGTTATCTTCCCTGATTTCCAGGTTCCAGTTAGCACTCCATCTGATGTCTATTACATCGATGATGTTGCTCTAAATGGCGCTGTTACAACAGCTGTTGTTCCGACAACTCCTGAGCTAGTGAAGCCAGTAGCCACCAAGGCAGCTTCGATTAGTTCGAAGAGCCCTAAGGTTGGCGTTGTAGTGTCTTCTACTCAGGGAACTTGGTCTGGTTCTGCTCCTATGACCTACAAGTACTCCTGGTACCGCTGCATAGTTAAAGGTGCAACCACTACAACAGCAAAACCTTTAGCTTTAGCTAAGTGCACAGTGATTGCAGGCAAGAGCGCAAGCACATACAAGTTGGTAAAAGCTGATAGAGGCAAGTTCATTAGAGCAACTGTTATAGCAACCAACTCAAAGGGTTCTGCATACAGCACAACTAAGACAACAGCCGTAAGGGTTGGCTAAACCCCAAAGAACTAAAACCTACCGGTGGATTGAATTCAAGAACTTTTGATTCGATCCACCGGTAAGTTTTTAAGGTTGTTGACTAACTAGACTAATTAGACTAAGTTAACTACATGTCAAAACAAGTAAACATGCACGAGGCAAAGACTCATTTCTCTAAAATTGCACAGGCCGCTGAAGCTGGAGAAGAAGTGATTATCGCCAGAGCGGGAAAGCCCGTCCTGAAGCTCGTCAGAATTGAAGAAATACAAGAACCAATCAAGCCAGGTTTTGCCAAAAAACTGTTGGCAGACTGGGAATCAGTCAATTGGGTCGACCTAGATAAGAAGTTCAATCAACTATTCAAGGGCGAATAATGGCTAGACGCGCTTTTTTAGATACTCATGTTGCAATCTGGATTGCCAGAGGAGACGCAAAGCTAAGCAGACAAGTTTTGAAGGATATTAATTCCCACGGTGAAACAGTTATCTCTGCGATAAGCCTTGCTGAACTCGAGATCAAGGCTGGAATAGGAAAATTAGCACTGCCCCCAAACTTAGGAGAAATATTCGAGTCCTTTGGGATTAGGGTTGAAGCTTTTGGGCTTGAGGCATCGCAACAATTGGCAAGGTTCCCATACCTTGCTAGGCATGATCCCTTTGACAGACTCATTTTGGCTCAAGCTTCAGCTCGGCTAGGCACAACGTTCTTCACAGCCGATAAGGCTATTGCAGATTTGGGCTTGGATTGGGTTAGGGGTTGTTAGTCGCTTCGCGTTCTGCAGCGGAGAAACTAGACTCGTCTGTTTCCTTTATCGCCATCGTCAATTCCTATCACATGTTTATAAGTACAAGCGTAAACCCTAGGTGAACATCAAGGAGAAACGGAGCTATCAAAAATAAACCTGAGGTTTACTTGGCTTTAACCTGATTAAATGTTTTAGGTTAGGTGCTTTGTCTATTTTTAGGGCATGAGAGTTGCAATAGTTACTGAGAGTTTTCCACCAGTATTCAACGGTGTTGCTAACTCTGTAGTGAGAGTTCTTGAAACTCTAAAGTCAGAAGGCCACGAGGCTATAGTGATTGCCCCAACGACACCAGGGGATTATTTCCTCGGGTTTCGGACCTACCGGGTCCCTTCCTTTCCACTGTTTCAGTTTCAACTAGGACTTCCTAATCCTTTTGTCAGTCGAATCCTTGATGAATTCAAACCTGACGTTGTGCATGCTGCGTCTCCTGTCCTTCTTGGAGCTCAAGCGGTAGCCTGGGCTGATCGTAATCAGGTTCCGGCTGTTGCTATTTTTCAGACAGATATTGCCGCCTATGCTGAGCGTTACGGCTTCAAGTTACTAAGACCACTAGTCGATAAAGCAATGGCATCTTTTCATTCATCGGCAACAATCAATCTCGCTCCAACAACCGAGGTTCGTGATTACCTGATTAGGCTCGGCTTGAGAAACGTTTCAGTTTGGGGTAGAGGTGTTGACCTAAACCTATTTCACCCAAATAGAAAGGCAACTGCAGAGGTTGCAGCTCTGCGAGCAGAGTACGCTCCTGATGGTCAAAAGATTGTTGGCTTTGTTGGCAGGCTTGCTGCTGAAAAGCAAGTTGATAGATTTAGCGAACTGTTTTCTATTGAAAACACAACCTTCGTCATTGTTGGTGATGGACCAGAGCGGAACAACTTGGTTGAGCGCTTCGGAGGGGCACCTGTGCACTTCGTAGGTAAACGCGTTGATGAAGATCTAGCCAACCACTATGCCGCATTTGACGCGTTTGTGCATTTCGGAACTGAAGAGACTTTCGGGCAGACTATCCAAGAGGCTCAAGCTGCAGGTGTTCCAGTTCTCGCTCCTTCTGCTGGTGGTCCTAAGTTCCTGATTGAATCCGGGTTTTCAGGCTTCCTGATAGACCCACAGGTACAGCTGGGTTTCACTTCGGTTCTGGAGAACTTGCTAAGAGATGATGCGCTAAGCGCACGTATTGCGGAAAGTGGCCGTAGAAGCGTTTTGAACAAGTCATGGAAATCGAACAATGAAAAGCTTTTAGGTTTCTATGATGAAGCGCTGGAACTGACTAGGCAGCGCATCTCAAGCGAGCTATTAGTTGCTTGATCCTCAGACACTAATTGAATCCCTAGGAACTCTTGCTGTTCTAGGGGTTGCTGTCATTTTGTTTTTCGAAACTGCAACCATTCTCGGCTCCTTCCTACCGGGTGACTCGCTGATTTTTATTCTCGGAATATCTCTGAGTACAACTATTTCATTTCCTATTTGGCTAGCGCTACCGATAATTATTCTCTCAGCGATAGCTGGCAGTCAATTTGGCTTCTGGTTTGGAACGAGAGTGGGCCCCTCCTTATTCAAAAAACGTAAGAGGAATTGGTTCTTCAACGAAGACACAATTCTTAGATCACAGAAAACAATAGACCGATACGGCCCTAGAGCAATAGTTTTAGCAAGATTCATTCCTGTTTTGAGGGCACTAGTGCCGATGTTGGTGGGAATGATCGGAATGGATTCCAAGAAGTATCTTCGATACAACATCATCGGTGGACTACTTTGGGGCGGAGTTTTGTTATTAGTTGGATACGGACTGGGAACCATTCCAACTGTGAGGGAGAATCTTGAAATTTGGGTAATAGGTTTTGTTGTGGTTAGTTCGCTTCCATTCCCAATTGAGATATTGCGCGACTATCTAAAACGACGCAAAGAAAAGAAATCAAACTAAGACGCTTTTACGTAGTATTCTCTTCCATAATTGGCAGGTAAGAACTCGTGAGATGGTTCCATGTCGAAGGCTAACCCCGCAAATGGTGTGAGGTCAGGTAGCTTAGGTGCTAACCCATCTCCAGAAGATACTCTGCGAATCCTGCGCCAAGCAAATGGAATTACATGGACAACTATCCAGCGAGATGTCCCAAAGAACCCGCGTGCTGGTTTTGCTATTTCACAGTCATCAAGCTCGCTCAACCGGTAACTAAGTTGCAAGATCTTCGCAGCCTCATTAGCTACCTTTATATGCCCTGGACCTGCGAAGTGCACCATGTCCTCGGCCCAGTAAGAAACTTGAGAGAGTGATTTGATCCGATGAACATCGTGCAATGGGACATTCAGGTCTCGTGCAACACGTTCGATCATCGCAGTCATAACTGTAGCCAAGCGAGCCAAAGGTCTAAATACCATCAAGTGGATTGGGTTAATGGTGTTTGCCAAGATGACCTGGCAGCCAGCATCTAAAAGTTTTTGAACACCTTCACGCAAAAGAGCTTCAAGTTTTGGAAGGTCTTCTGCCTTGCTGAATAGGTCATTTTGTCCAGCCATAACAGTAACCAGGTCAGGCTTTAGTAATAGCGCTCGATCTAGTTGGTGGCCAACAATAGCCGAGATTTTCGCTCCTCTAATGGCCACGTTGGCGTAGCTAAACTCATGACCATTAAGTGCTGCTTCGCGAGCTAGCAAGGTTGCCAGCCGGTCGGTCCAACCAGAGTGGACTCTTCGTTCTGTGAAGGCGAAGTCACCTAACCCTTCGGAAAGCGAATCTCCAATGGCAACATAGCTTCTAATTACTTTGCTCACACTATTGATTTTCATTAAGACAGTTAAATAAAGGTTAAAACACACCCATTGATCTATTAATCAGAGGTGAAGTGAAATAACTCATCCTTAGACAGCGCTCCCGATACAGACGTAGGTTATCCTGCACCTATGAGTGATTTAACTGCTGTTGGCACAAGTGATAACTGGATCTGTTGGATTTGCGATAGCGCTGTTGATCCTGATGGTTCAGTCAACTCTGACTTAGGCCCAAGCATTGACAGCTATTTTGTGTCTAAGAACCCGAAAGATAAGACTGTTCGAGAACGAGTTGCTCATCGGATGTGTAACACCATGAAGGGTAAGAAGGCGCCGGTTGTTCCTTGGGGTAAAGATCTCTTTGTTATTGACCCGTCTCCAATAGTTGAAACAGTAGAACGCTTGGCTCGAAAAGGTGGTAGAGAAGTCGTTGCAAGATGCCCGGATGAGTCCGATGCTAAGGCTGCTTCAGATTGGTTGCTAGATCGACTAACTCGCTTAGCACCAGAGACAAAGTTTGAGACTGAGCTAAAGGCTGGTGGCGGGCAATACGTTGTTCAACTTAGAACTATTTAGTATTCGCCTTTAACAACAAAGAAGCTGCCACGGATTTCACCGGCAAGCTTTGATTTCTGTCTGGCAAATTTGAATTTACTTTCAAGTTCCTCAGGAATTGGCATTCCCATAGATAATTTGAATCCAACAGCACGTTTCTTTGGGTCAACTAGGTTGTATAGCACGTTGATGGCAATGCCACTTTGATAGAAAACATAAGTCCAGCGAACATCGCCAATAACAAGTTCAATTGCCTCTAAAGGCTTTGACTTTATTTTGATGTCACGCTCTAAAAGAACTTTGTGAACATAAGCAATGAGGTCTTTAGCTTCCTTAGCAGGCAGAGTGGCGAAATCTTCATCGTAGTGATTCTTGAAGTATCTGGCTTCGTTGGCTCTAAGGCCTGCCAATGCTTCGGCGTACGGTGAAGTAGTAAGACCTTTAGTAGAAACTTCTTTGAAATCTATTATTTTTGCTGGCACCGGATAAGCCTAGTCGCAACCTTGAGAGTTACTTCTTAGGCTTGGAAACCTTAGGTGACTTAGTAGTTTCACCTGGACTTAGAATGCCCTGAAGTCTGTGCAAGGTTTGCTCCATGGTGGTGATGTTGCCATCAAGGAAGATGGTGTTACCGGTTCCTTCTTTGGCGGCATCTCTAACAGTTTCAGTCCACATTGAAAACAGCAGGATTGAAGGATCTAAACCAGCATCTTCTAGTTTCTTAGCTGATTCACTAAATCCAACTGCAATAGCTTCACGGAACTGAGCTAAACCTTCACCACGCAATCTTGCTGCGGTTGCTTCGTTCTCTGCTGCAATACGAATAGCAGCACCTTCAGCTTCTGCTTGCTTGGTTCTCTGAATAAGCAATGCTTGACCTTCGAATTCGGCAGCAGTCTGAGCGTTCTTAGCCGCAACAACTCGAGACATTGACTGCATCACCTCAGCATCAAACTGAATGTCGTTAACCGTTAGGTCAACTAGTAGGTAACCCCAAGAAGAGAGTTGCTCATCAAGGCTCTCTTTAGCGTGGTGAACAATCTCTTGACGTAGACCTAGAACTTCTGCCTGCTTCTTGGTGGCAACGAACTCACGAACAGAAGCCTCAACAGCAGAGGTCAACGCTGTGTTGAAAGACTCATCATCGATGAACTTGAAGGCAACAAGCTTGATGGTGTCTTCAGTGTGATCTTGAACAGTAAAGATAATGGTTGAGATGAAGTGAACAGCAGCCTGATCACCAGTAATAGCAGAGAACTGCAACTGATCAGTTCTGTTCTGAACAGGAACCTTGTTTCTTACCTTCTCAACGAAAGGGATGATGATGTTTAGACCTGGGTTTAGAACTCTGCTGTATTTACCAAACAAAGTCACAACACCAACGTGGGCTTGATCAACCGTGGTAAACATTTTCCAAATCAATAGTCCCGCTAGAAGAACTACAACTGTCCCTATAATCAGTGAATCAAACACTTACTTATCTCCCTTGATTAGTCAATAAAGATTGACTATGCCTTTCGAGGAATCCCCTCAATACTCAAGAATAGACCGATAAGTTAAGGTTCTCTAGTCCCAGGCAGCTTCAGTGCCAGGTTGGTTTTCCCAGGCCGTTTCAGTCACTAAAGACTTATCAACAAGCGGAGTTTCAGCAAGGTAATCATTCTTGAGTACTTCAATGATTCGCTTGGCAGCCTCCCCAGGGTATGGCTGAGCTACCACTCTCAGAGCATCAATCTGCTTACTAAAATCAGGAAGTCCGTTTTCTAGAACATTCTCAAACGCAGCTTCAAACTCAGCAAAGTTCTTAACTCTGATATTTGCACTGGCTGCCAATTCGCCTAGTTCGGAGAGTACCCAGTGGCTAGAGTTCTCAAAGAAGGTACCAGGCTTATTAGTCGCCAGTGGATATTCACCAAGGAATGAAATGCCATCGGTAACCATCAGATCAGCTGCTCCAAACAATGGAGCGACATCGTCATCTGCGTCTACTGCTGTATTTGGAAGTGCATTCCACTGAGCAAGCCATTCGTTCAAGACAGCTTCTGGAATAACGTCTCTATCCAGCAGTGTTCTAAACATCAAAGGGTGTGGTCTAAGCAAAACATCAACACTTGGATGTGCTTGAGCAAAGCCAAGCATGTCTTGGAACATGGTTGCAAAGTTTCCAAAGTTCAACCAAGCGGGGGAGTAGCTGTGATGTGGAGCCCAGATCATCTTGAAGTTACCTGGATTAGCCAGTGGCCAACTCTTAGCCCCTTGAGCAACCTTATTTACTAACGCATCAATCTTTGGTGTTCCCGTTAGATAGACGTGGGAGTTTCCCCTAGAAGTACTGGCATAAGCAAGTTGAATGTTCTTGTCCTGAGTGAAAATCAAAGAGGCTAGTTGGTGTGACCGCTGAGTGTATAGATGAGGAGCGACTCCTTCACGATCACGCTCAAGAACTAGCGGAGCTGAGAAATAAGGAACGTAACAAACTTTGGTGAACTCACTCAGTTGCTCAACTCGGTAACCAGGTTGATAGTTTCTCTGCCATGGATAGTTGATGAAAACATAGTCAGGGGCTAGTTCTTTTATTTTCTCTAAACCTGCAAAAGAGTCTTCATAGTTGAATCTAAGATGCTCAACATTATGACGGTCAAAGAATGCACTTACCTCTGACTCTTCACCAAAGCCAGCCTCTAAAGAGAACCTTCTTGGAATTGATATAACAGTTACTTCAAACTTAGAATCTGTAGCCATCAGGGCATGAATACCAGCTAGCGCATCCCAAGCTTCATGGTAGAAGACAAGGAAAACGACCTTGATCTGCTTAGGCTCTGGGGAGGTCATCATTCAAGCGTATTCGGGAAATCTTTATACCGCTACTGGTTATCCGCTCTTCACTTAGATGAAAACGCACTGGAACTAGACTGAAAGCAATCAACCAACAATCCACATCCAGAAGCGAGAACCAAACATGACCAAAGTCCTACTAACCGGTGCTAGCGGATACATCGGTAAGCACATTACTCTTCAACTTCTAAATGAAGGCTATGAAGTCAGAGCTTCTGTTAGAAACAAGGCTAAAGCTGATGAAGTTCGTGCCGCTATGAGTGCGCACTTACCTGAAGACTTCAAACTAGATAAGAAGTTGAGTTTTGTTGAGTTAGATCTTGAAAGTGATAATGGCTGGCCTAAAGCTTTAGAAGGCATGGACGTTCTGATTCACAGCGCTTCACCTTTTCCTATTGCTTCTCCTAAAGATGAGAATGACCTGATTAGACCGGCTGTTGAGGGAACACTTCGTGCCCTAAAAGCAGCACACCAAGCAGGAGTGAAGCGAGTAATCCTTACTTCATCAGTTGCAGCTATCTATGGCAGTGACTTACCTGCTGGCAAGACTGAGTTTGATGAAACCATGTGGAGTGATCCAAACCACCCAATTGGCAAAATCGCTTATAACAAGTCAAAGACTCTTGCTGAAAAAGCAGCTTGGGATTACATCCAGTCAGAAGCTAAAGAGATTCAGCTGACCACCATCAACCCAGTGTTGGTTGCAGGTGCTCCTTTGGATAAGAACTTCGGAGCATCTGTTTCAGTTGTTGAGAGACTGATGAATGGTAAAGACCCTGTGCTACCGGACATGTCTTTTGGAATTGTTGATGTCACAGATGTTGCAAAGATGCATGTCTTGGTAATCAAGAACAAGGCAGCTTATGGTCAGCGATTTATCGCTAACGCTGGTTCAAGAACTTTCATTCAAATGGCGAAAGCACTCAAAGCTGCTTTCCCTGCACGCAAGATCCCAACCGGTCAAGCGCCTACCGTATTGATTCGCTTCCTAGCTCTATTCGATGGTGAAATCAAAGCAGTGTTACCTGGTCTTGGTAAACACATTAACCCGAGTTCTAAGAAAGCAGAAACAGTTCTTGGTATTAGTTTCATCCCAGTTGAAACATCACTTATCGAAACAGGTAAGTTCCTGTCAGATAACGGGCTGCTAAAGCCTTAGCTATAAATTCTGGCGAAATACTTAACTATTTCTTGCTCGCCTTAGTTGGCAAACTGTTCGAGGCTTTAGATAGGAATATCGCAAAGACTAGGGCAACAACTATTCCCGCGCTAATACCTAGTTCTATAACTGCTCTATCGAAATCAACTTGAGACTTGCCGTCTGCCAATGTTAGCGAAGCGCCAACAGTAAGAATGTGTCTAACCGCAGCGATAACACCAATGGTTAGGAAGTTTTGTAATTGGAAAACACCATCGGTGTATCGGGCAACAACGGTTCTTAGAATTTCAAGAATGATGATGATGAACAAGATATCGTTTATGGCTTGGATCATTCCGGTAGGGAAGAACGGGCTAGTTTCAAAGGCTCTGTTTATGGAGAAGAAAAGAGCCACACAGGCAATAACTAAGAGGCAGAACCCAAGGACGATATGGAAAATTTCCTCGATGCGTTCGACCCAACGACCTGGGATTAGGACTTTCTTGTTGGGAATATTGTCATCACTCATGTTTAAGAACCTAGTCTCTGTCTAGGGTTATGCCCAGAGGCTGAGTAGTGCTTGTATTACAGTTTTATTTCATTCTTGGGCTAGCTAGTAAAATCTGAGTGAATCTTGTCCTCAACTGGAGTTCATGGCTGATTATTGTGCCAAACTGTTCGAAATAATCCACTTTTGAAAGGGAAAATCATGAAGGCAATTGAAGTACTAGAAAATGCAATTTCACTATTGGAGCACAAGGACCTGGATGGCTTCATGGCTTTGCTTACAGATGACTGCGTAATTATGAAAGATGCCGGGGAAGAGCTAGCTCGAGGAACAGCGGAGCTGCATGCCTTTTACACTCCAATCTTTGGTGGGCAGGCAGATCTAAAGATTGAGCTTGGCGATCAATTCAGCACTGGTTCAGTCATTGCTGTTCGTGAGATCAACCACGACATGAACGTTGACGGTGTGATGAAGGAAGTCGACACTGTCTGGATCTACAAAGTTATCGACAACAAGATTGCTTACATGCATGTGTTCTCACCTGACCAAGAGTCAAGCGACGCTTTAGATTCCGTTACTAGCTAATCGCTTAACCGGGATCTAGACCCTTCCAAAGACTTTGAATCTCTGGTGCCCTAGGAGCTTTCTCTCCATAGAGAGTTTTGTATACCCTGCGGCCAGATAGGTAATGAGCGAGTTGGATCATGGCATCTTTCTGTTCTTTACCTTTTAGGTACTTGAGATAGAGCCTTGAGGCTTGTTTAGCCCAAGGGTCACCATGGTAACCACTCGATAGGGCATGGCCAACTTCATGCAACATTGTTTCTTTATCAAAGTGACAGAGGAACATCGCATTGATTTCATGGTCCCACCAACCCATGGCATGAGGAACATCCCCTTTATGACCGAAGTGTGAGTGCACTCTTACCCAGTTGATCTTGAGTTTCTCTTTCTTAGCCACTTCATTGAGAAGCAGCAATACTGGCTTCCAATACTTCCAAGCCCTAGCATCAAACTTTTGTCCAGGTCTAACTTCGAAACTTAACTCCGTAGCCCATACCGGAATCATCCGGTAGCGGCCAGCTATCTTGAGTTCGACCAGTTTGTTTGGATTAGCCAAGACTCTGCAATTTCGAGCTTCTGAGTTGAATGACATTTCCTTCGGGGTCTAATACATCACGGCGAGTTAGTCCATCAAGAGTGAAAGTTACTTTAGTGACCACTCCACCTCGAAGAGTGACTTGCTCTTCTGCCTTAGAGAGTGACTTCACATCAAAAACTGGTTTCATAGCAGCGATGTCTCTAGGTGCTGGCGGAGACTTGATAACAATAGTTTTAGCGATACGTGGGGGAATCGAATGGATCAGTAGTTCAATGCCTTTACCGCCTAAACGAATGTCCTTCTTGGTATCTCCCGGTTTTGGAGTGGGCGTAAGCCCAAGCACAGCCTCATAAAAACTAGCGAGAGTTTTTACATTTACCGCAAAGATTACAAGAGTGTTCATTTCAGAAGTTTATTGCCTAGCTAACTCAAACGAGCTAGGACCTGTTAGGCCAAGTGTTTGGCGGAGAATGGGGGATTCGAACCCCCGAGGGCTTGCACCCAACCAACTTTCCAAGCTGGCGCCATAGGCCACTAGGCGAATTCTCCTGGTGCTAATTGCTTAGCACCGTAAAAGTATAGCCGTTGGGATTTTTAGCAGGTACTAATGGTTGCCTTGCCGCCACCAGCAACTAAGCAAAGACTGCCCTTCACTTTGGAAACGGTCGCAGTTAGTCGAACACCGTTTGTGATCTTGCTAACCGTGTATTTGAGAGCCTTCGCCGCTTCTCTAAGTTGTTTTCCACTTAGTGCGACTCTTGCCTTTTTAGCCAGTTCTTTAGATCGCTTGACAATTGCATTTGCTTTGCTTCTTGATTTTCCTTCAGCCGTGATTTTGTGACTCATTTGAGTGATTTGAGCCTCATCAATAGTCGAAGTTAGATCAGGCAATTCAATCACAAGGTCATTTTTTATCGTCGTCGTAATCATTGTTGCAGTTGTCACAGTTTGACCTAATCCAGTGACGCTTGAGTTCGTACTTCCGACCAAGGGAATTGAATTAGCATCCAGGGTGTATTTTGAATGAACAAGTGAGGTCATGCCTAATACTGAGAAGCTCATATCCCACTCGTAGTCTGTAAAAGTTTCATTTGTTGGGTTAGTTGAAATTGTCACTTCAGAGAACTGGAACATATTCAACAAATCTTTGTATTGAGAGTTGAGGAGTTTGTCACGTGTATCTGAAGTAGGGCTGAATATTTCTGAAGGAGCAAAAGGTTCGAAGCCTTGAGGCAGGTCGGTCATTTTTACCATCTTCGTTGAATTTCCTGGCAATCTTTCTAGGACCTTGGACAGGTTCGTTGTCCGAGAAATATCTTTATAGGTACTCATGCTTGAATAGGCGTGACCGTCAGTGAAGTAAATGGATAAGGGCATTCCTTCAACAGCCATGCTTATCTTTGATTGAGTTTTTGTTGCTGACACACTCACGTTTGCCAGAGGCTGAGTCACTTCACCAGTGGTCATGCTCATGTCAACCACCATCTCAACACCAGATTGGTTAGCAAAGTATGCGGCCCCTAGTGCGGACTTGGCTAAGAATTGTTTGTACCCATCAGTTTGGCTGAATTGGGCATAAGTAAGATTTGTGGCTGGTACTGCATTGGCAGCGCTAATAGATGTGCCCACTAGAGCAAAGCCTGCCGCTATGGCTAAAAGTGTTTTCATGAACTTTGTCATTTTCCCTCATTCTCTAAGATGGAGAATTTCCCCTGTTTCGAAATCTAGCAGGAGTAGCCGTTCCCATTAGTGATTTTTCATTAGATTCTCCATACCGTTTTGAACCCTAAAGTCGTCAACCAGTAGCAGTCATAGGCAAATAGACGCCTTACTCTCGGTTTGACGCTTTTAGGGCACCCTTGGATGGACTGGTTCAAAATCAATTGGCACTGCATGCTCTGATGTCGCCACTAGGGAATAGTCTGAAGGTCTACGGAAGGTCTTTATGAACATCTCCAGGAAACAGATCATAAACATGATCGCATTAGGTATAGGGGTCCTGTTCTCTACGACTTTGTGGAGTGACTCCCATTACATAGTCATCGTTATGTTCGCTGTTTTTGTCAGCTACTGCTCCTTTGTCATTCTGATGGCAAGAGACAGCAATAAGCAGATGAGCGCTGCCTTATTGGAGGACACATCACATACTCGGTGCCTCGCTCGAATTATATGGTTTCGTTTGCCATGGGTATCAAGTCCTTTTCGCGTCTACCCATTAGAACACCTCGAGAGGACTCAATTAGTGCTTTCGGAAACTACTTCCTTGGAACTTTGGCTAGATAAGCATTCAGTAAGTCAGTGTCTACCTCTTTACTGATGCTGAACTTGTCTTTCTCCCAAAGGAAGTTGTTAT
>Ga0304729_1001247_pt1 | contig 17191 bp, 13 predicted proteins | sample C_131016_MF_Meta_FD_190475 | JGI IMG/M metagenome (GOLD analysis project Ga0304729, IMG submission 190475) | Freshwater microbial communities from Lake Croche, Canada to study carbon cycling - C_131016_MF_MetaG (v2) (version 2) | ecosystem: Environmental > Aquatic > Freshwater > Lake | place... | reverse complement strand
TTGCCAAAACCAGAAATTTTGACATCTTCCCCAGCAAGCAGTTTTTCAACAATCAGGTCAAAAAACGCATCGATCATGTCTTTGGACTCGCGTTTGTTCAAGCCAATTTGCTCAAAAAGCAATTCGGCCAATTGCGCTTTGGTCAAGGCAGGCGTCTCTAAGGAATTCAAAATCAGTTCCATGGTGTCTTTCTCGTGTCAAGCTCTCAGGCGGGCCTCTAGGGTATCGACCAAATCTTTCAAGATCGACGCAACAGCGCTTTCAATTTGAGATTCGGACAATGTACTCTCATCTGAATTCAAAATCAATCGAAGGGTCAAACTTCTCTCATGGTCAGCCAAGTTGGCAACGGCCTCCTTGGGACGGTAGATGTCAAACAAGACCACGTCTTTTAAATACCCCTCAGTGGGTGCGCTCCAAATGACCTTGAGCAGGTCTGAATGGCTGACACTTGATTTCACCACAACGGCCAGGTCTCTCTCGACCGTTTGGAACTTGCTCACCGATGTAAAGGCGGGGACTCTCTTTTGTTGGACCGCCGTCAAATCCAATTCGAACAACAAGGGAGATTGAACAAAACCCCATTTTTGACTCCACTTGGGGTGCAATTCACCCACCCACCCTAAACTCTCCCCATTGAACAAGACTTCGGCACTTCGACCAGGGTGCAAGGCGGGGTGATGACGGGGCACAAAAGTGGCTTGAAGTGGGAACAAGAGCTGTTCAACATCGGCCTTGATGTCGAAAAAATCAAAAGCTTTTCCTTTGCTCGACCATTGCAAAGGCGCTACATTGCCGTTCACCAAACCGGCAACTCGCATGGGTTGGTGAACGCCTTTGACGGTGGTATCTGTATCTACCACATTCGGGTCTTTTAAAAAGACACGACCGATTTCAAACACTCTCACATCACTGAGTTTTCTATCAAGATTGAACTTCAAGACTTGTAACAAACTGGCCATGAGCGTGGTTCTCATGACACTCATCGAACTGGCGATGGGGTTCAACAAGGCGATGGCTGGGTGTTCAGGGTCCAGATCGCTGAGCCATTCAGCCTCAACAAAACTGTAATTGATGGTTTCTTGGTAGCCCATATGGGCCAACAAATGTCTAAGCGCATGATCCCCTTGAAGACGCTCTGGCATCAATTTACCCGTGATAGGGGCCAAAGGTGGCGTGCTTGGCAGCTGATCATAACCAACGCAGCGGATCACCTCTTCAATCAAATCTTCTTCGATTTGAAGGTCAAATCTAAAGCTGGGTGGCGTCACCCACAATGCGCCTTGGTCTTTTACAGGCGCTAAACCCAGAGACACCAAAGCATCCACCATCTGGTCGTCTCTCAAATCCATGCCAATGACTTTTCTGGCTCGATCAAAGCGCATTTTTAGGGGCTTGGGGGAAGGCACATTGATTTTTTGATCATGAATGGGGCCACATTTGGAGTTTGAAGTGCCGCAAATGTCCAAGACCAAGCGCGTTATTCTCTCGATCATGGGAACGGTCAATTGCGGATCAACACCTCTTTCAAATCGGTGCCCAGCATCGGTTGAAAAGTTAAATCGTCTTGAGCGTCCAGACACTGCCTGTGGCCACCAAAAGGCGGCCTCAATGTAAATCGATTGTGTGCTCTCACTCACTGCAGTGGAGAGCCCGCCCATGATGCCGGCCAACGACTCGATCCCATGGGCGTCGGCAATCACACCCACCTCTTCATCAACGGTGATGGTTTGCTCGTTCAAGAGCTTGATGGACTCCCCGGCTTGACCCCAGCGCACGCTCAAGGGTGCTTGAATTCGATCGAGATCAAAAATATGCGTGGGTTGACCGTATTCAAACATGACATAGTTTGAAATATCAACCAAAGGCGTCACGGCGCGCTGCCCGCAACGCGCCAGTCGATCGAGCATCCACTGTGGGGTTCTCGCTTGTGGGTTCAAGCCTTCAAGCACACGGCCACTGAAGCGTCCGCACAATTCGGGGGAGTCGATGTTGACCTCCAAGTGCTGTGAAGAATTCACGGCAACTTCCTCGATTCGCATGGGCTTTAAGGGTGTTTTGGTGATGGCTGCAACTTCCCGTGCAACACCATAGATGCTCAAACAGTGGGCCAAGTTAGGGGTGAGCTTGAGCGTAAAGAGCACATCGTCCAACTGAAGCACATCACGAACATTGGCCCCCAAGACGGCGTCTTGGGGCAATGCGTACAAGCCACCATGGTCATCATTGATGTTGAGTTCTTTGGCTGAGCACAGCATGCCCAAGCTCTCCACTCCCATCAATTTCACAGGACGAATTTCAAAGACTTTACCGTCTTCGCCGGGCGGCAATTGTGCACCCAACATGGCACAAGGCACCTTCATGCCAACTTGCGCATTGGGAGCACCACAGACAATGCTCAAGGGACTCATTTGCCCAACATCGACTTGACATATTCTCAGTCGATCAGCTTTGGGGTGCGCTTCAATGGCAGTGATCAAACCCACCACGACACTGCTGAATGCTGGCGCCACGGGTCTGATCTCTTCGACCTCCAGCCCTGCCATGGTCAAAGCGTGCGCAAGCTCTTGCGTGTTCAAGGACGGATCACAAAACTCTCTTAACCAAGATTCTGGAAATTGCATGTCTCTGTTCTCCTGGCGGGTTACTGGAATTGATTTAAAAAGCGCAAGTCGCCGTCAAAGAAAAGTCTCAAATCGTTGACACCGTACCTGAGCATGGTCAAGCGATCCGGCCCCATGCCAAAAGCAAATCCAATGTAGCGCTCTGGATCCAAACCCATGTTGCGCACCACATTGGGGTGCACTTGACCGGAGCCCGCCACTTCCAACCAACGCCCAGCCAGGGGGCCCGAGACAAACTGAATATCAATTTCAGCGCTGGGTTCTGTAAAGGGGAAAAAACTAGGCCTAAAGCGCAAGATCAAATCTTCGCTTTCAAAAAACATTTTGCAAAAGTTGGTAAAAACCACCTTCAAATCTTTGAAACTCACTTGCTCACCAATCCAAAGACCTTCGCATTGATGAAACATGGGTGAATGGGTCGCATCGCTGTCGACGCGGTAAGTTCGTCCTGGAGCGATGACGCGAATTTCAGGCATGCTTTGACCTTGGTCGATCAAGGGCTGATGGCGTTTGACGTGTTGCACCGCATGTCGGATTTGCATGGGACTTGTGTGAGTTCTCAGCAAGTGTCCCCCTTCGACATAGAAGGTGTCGTGCATGGATCTGGCTGGGTGGTTTTGTGGTGTGTTCAAGGCCGTGAAATTGAACCAATCGGTTTCAATTTCTGGTCCCTTGGCCACCTCAAAACCCATCGAAGCGAAGACCAGCTCAATGCGCTCGAGGGTCATGCTCACCGGGTGCAATCCACCCTTTTGCCTGGCGCGGCCTGGCAAGGTGACATCCAAGGCCTCGGCTTGAAGTTGGCGATCAAGTTCTGCGGCTTGCATCTGCATGCGTCTGTGCTGCAAAGCCTCTTCAATGCCTTGCTTGACTTTGTTGATGACAGCGCCTTGAGCTTTTTTTTCATCAACTGTGAGTGCTGATAGCCCCTTCATGAGTTCAGTGATTCGACCAGTTTTACCCAAAAACAAAGCCTTGGCGTTTTCTAGCTCAGCCGGTGTTTTTGCATCACCAAAGGCCGTCTTGGCCTGGGTCACCAATTCATCGATAGGGGCGTTCATGAGGTAAGGGCTCTTTAAAAATAAAAAAAGAGGTCAAAGCGAGCACTTCTTGAGCACCTGCCCGAACCTCTTGATCGAAGCAATTGACCTCAGCAGGCATCCATTTTTTGTGGATCCTACTGTCTCTTTGTTAAAGAGCGGGCAATGTTTTCAAACTGTGGGGGATTAAATCGCCAGCTTGGCCTTGACCTGCTCAACAATGCTGCCAAAGGCGGCCTTGTCATGCACAGCCAAATCAGCAAGCATCTTGCGATCAATCTCGATCATTGACTTCTTCAAGCCGTTGGCAAACTGACTGTACGTCAGTCCACACTCTCTGGCTGCCGCATTGATACGGGCGATCCAAAGTTGGCGAAATACCCTCTTTTTGGTTCTGCGGTCACGGTAGGCATATTGTCCCGCTTTCATGACCGCTTCTTTAGCGACCCTGAAAACATTCCCACGACGACCACGGAAACCTTTTGCAAGGACCAGTATTTTTTTGTGACGTGCTCGGGCCGTCACACCACGTTTTACGCGAGGCATAGTTTTTCTCCTGGTGATGGGTTAATTAAAGACCGGCCATGGGCAACATTTGCGCCATGTGACCCATGTTGGTCTCATGAACTGCAACTGCTCCACGTAAATGGCGCTTGTTCTTGGTTGTCTTCTTGGTCAAAATGTGACGTTTGAAGGCTTGACCACGCTTAACGGTCCCACCAGGACGAACTCGAAAGCGCTTTTTTGCGCTGCTTTTGGTTTTCATTTTGGGCATGTTGAATGCTCCTTACTTTGATTGCGCTCGTGAGGCGTTTACGAACCAGTTCGTAACCTTGTTGGCCCCGAGACACTTCTTTTTTGCGTTACCTTGGGTTCAAGCAGACGCCACTTGCGCGATGTCTACAACGGGTTTGGTCACGCTACCCGCTTTTCTCTTGCCCGGCGCAATCATCATGATCATCTGCCGGCCTTCTAACTTGGGGAACTGCTCGACCACAATAGAGTCGGCCAATTCATCCCTGATTCTGTTCAACAAGGCCATACCCAACTCTTGATGGGTGATCTCTCGTCCTCTAAACCGAAGTGTGATTTTACACTTGTCTCCCTCATCAAGAAAGCGCCGGATGTTGCGCAATTTGATGTTGTAATCTCCGTCATCCGTACCAGGACGAAACTTGATTTCCTTGACCTCAATCACTTTTTGCTTGGACTTGGCCTCAGCTGCCTTTTTTTGCTCTTGGTACTTGAACTTGCCGTAGTCCATCAATCTACAAACGGGCGGAATAGCTGTTGCGGCAATTTCAACCAAATCAACATCCAAATCGCCTGCCATTCTCAACGCTTCAGCGATGCTAACAATCCCTATGGGCTCGTTATCTTGACCGGTCAGACGAACTTCCGGGGCCATGATTTCCCGGTTAAGGCGGTGTTTGCGCTCCTCACGAAGGCGGCGATCACGAAATTCAGTAACGATGGTGTCAATCCTCAAAAAAAATCTGGCCAAGGTCGGCCAGGACATGCATGCTCTTGAACATCACACGACCGCCAAAGATCAAGTTTTGTGATCTATTTCGGACTGGAGTTTTTGAATAAATTCAGCAGTGCTCATCACACCCAAGTCAGCATTGCCCCGAGCTCTAACCGCAACGGAGCCAGAAGCCTTCTCTGAATCACCAATGACCAAGAGAAAGGGAAGCTTTTGCATTGAATGAGTGCGTATTTTATACGTAATTTTCTCGTTGTTGACGTCCAAGAGAACCCTAAACCCTTGATTTTTCAGCATTTTGGCCACATCTCGGGCATATTCGGACTGAGATTCAGTGATCGTGAGAATGGCCACCTGTACAGGAGCCAGCCAGGTCGGTAAGGCACCAGCGTGCTGTTCGATCAAAATTCCGATGAAACGCTCTAAGCTGCCCACAATGGCTCTGTGAAGCATCACGGGACGCTGTCTTGAGCTGTCCAAAGCGACATATTCCGCATCCAAGCGCTCTGGCATAGAGAAGTCCACCTGGATCGTTCCACATTGCCATTGCCGCCCGATGGCATCTTTTAGCGTGTATTCAATCTTGGGGCCGTAAAAGGCACCGTCTCCAGGTGAGACCTCATACTGACAACCGGAGACCTCCAAGCTGTGGATCAGCGCCGCCTCGGCTTTGTCCCAGATCTCATCGCTGCCAATGCGTTGCTCAGGACGCGTGGCCACTTTGTAGATAATATGGTCAAAGCCGAAATCTTTGTAGACTTTTTGCAAAAGACTTGTAAAGTTCGTGCACTCTTGAAGGATTTGATCTTCTGTACAGAAGATGTGCCCATCATCTTGCGTGAACCCCCTCACCCGCATGATGCCATGCAAGCCCCCAGACGGCTCATTGCGATGGCACTGCCCAAATTCACCATACCTCAGGGGCAAATCTCGGTAACTTTTGATGCCTTGCTTGAAAATCAAAATATGGCCCGGACAATTCATGGGCTTTAAGGCGTAGTCTCTTTTTTCGCTTTCTGTCGTGAACATGTTGTCACGGTACTTGTCCCAGTGTCCTGTTTTTTCCCAAAGCGTCTTGTCAATCACCTGCGGACCTTTGACCTCCAAATAACCATTGTCTTGGTAGACTTGACGCATGTACTGCTCAACACCCTGCCAAATGGTCCAACCATGGGGATGCCAAAAGACCAGTCCAGGCGCATGCTCATCGATATGAAAGAGATCCAACTCGCGACCTAAGCGCCTGTGGTCTCGCTTTTCTGACTCTTCCAGCATGGTCAAATAAGCCTGCAAAGCATCCTTGGACTCCCAAGCCGTGCCATAAATTCTTTGTAGCATCTCATTGCGATGGTCACCCCGCCAGTAAGCACCTGCGACTTTCATGAGCTTGAAAAACTTCAACTTTCCCGTGGAAGGCACGTGAGGTCCGCGACACAAATCTGTAAAAGCGCCCTCGCTGTACAAAGAGACATCTTCCCCAGCGGGTATGCTTTGAATGATTTCCGCCTTGTAATGCTCACCCAAATTTTTAAAGAAGTTGACCGCCTCGTCTCTTGGCAGGACTCGTCTGAGCACTGGCTCATCCTTGGCAGCCAGTTCGGTCATCTTTTTTTCTATGCTCACCAAGTCTTCGGGGGTAAAAGGACGACTGTAAGAAAAATCATAATAAAACCCGTTCTCAATCACGGGTCCAATGGTCACCTGAGCCTCTGGAAACAAAGACTTGACCGCATAGGCCATCAAATGAGCGCTTGAATGGCGAATCACTTCCAGACCCTCTGGATCTTTGCTGGTCAAAATAGAGAGCTCGCTGTTGGCTTCAATCAAATGACTGGTATCAACGACCTGACCATTGACGCGCCCGGCAAGGGCCGCCTTTGCAAGCCCGGAGCCGATCGAGGAAGCCACCTCAAATACGGTCACAGGTCCTGGGTATTGTCTGACTGAACCATCAGGTAAAGTAATGTCTAGCATGGGTAGTGGGGTAGGTTATGTAATTGAAGCAACGGGGTCATCAAGCTCTTTTTCAGTGCAAACCAACACCTTGTTCAAGGTATATAAACAATGCCGCTGTTAAAAGCGGCAAGTGCAATTTGAAGCATGAGCTTGTTCACACGTAAAAAAAACTGCAGAACAATTTTTTCATCATGAATGAATTTTCCCACATTTTAAGCCACAGCGGCCTGGCATTGTTTTTTCAAAAAAACGATTTACCGCAAAATTCACGACACTTCTGAAATCTTTTTTTAATATCAAAATTATAAAATAAAAATCAAAACAGGACCTTTCCTCCTCTGAATTTCATTATTTTGGACAAGGAGTGCGCGCAGCTTTTACTCAAGGAAACTTAGAGAAACAACTACTCAAGAGGAGAAAAACGAAGGTTTATCCAAAAAAAACAACATTTACCTGTGAAAAAAGTACTTTTCCCCTTGGAAAGTCGTATTTTTCGCTATAGCATCACAGCACTGATGGAAAACGCAGATTTCATTGGTTTTTTTATACTTTAAGAAGGAACATCAAAAATGGCAACTGCAAAAAAAGCTCCGGCAAAGAAAGCTGCTAAAAAAGCGGCCCCCGCCAAAAAAGCACCTGCTAAAAAAGCAGCTCCCGCTAAAAAAGCACCTGCTAAAAAAGTAGTCGCGAAAAAAGCACCTGCTAAAAAAGTAGTTGCTAAAAAAGCGCCCGCCAAAAAAGCACCTGCTAAAAAGCGCACGCCCAACGCGGCATTCATGAAGCCTTTGACACCCAGCGCTGCATTGGCCGCCGTCATTGGCAACTCTCCATGCCCCCGCACTGAAGTTGTCAGCAAATTGTGGACCTACATCAAAAAACACAACCTGCAAGACAAAGTCAACAAGCGCAACATCAATGCCGACGACAAGCTCAAAGCTGTTTTCGGCAAGCCCCAAGTCACCATGTTTGAATTGGCTGGCTTGATCGGCAAGCACTTGTCATAATTTTTTGACCAGTCTCCCCCTCAAGCGATTGTGGGGGTTTTTTTTACCCAAAATTCAACAACGAGCAAGAAACTGCGGCTTTTTGCCTTAAAACACTCGAGCCACCCACTAGACAAGCGCGTGCAAATCAGTTTTGACTCGGGCAAGCACACCCGACCAGTCATCGAGCCGATCTTGCCGGTATATTTTCATTGAGTCGTACCAAGGACTGTCGGTCTTGACCAACTGCCAACGCCAACACGTGTCAAACCGATTGAGCAACCAAACAGGCTTGCCCAAGGCACCAGCCAAGTGAGCACAGGACGTGTCCACACTGATCAACAGATCCATTTGTTCAAGGAACGCTGCAGTGTCTGAAAAGTCTCCGACCTCATGCATGTGATCCACGATCTCAGGACCGCTCCAGTCTTGGCTTTTCAAGCTCAAAAGCTCCTGCGTAGACCCCTCCCCCTTTTGGAGGGAGAAAAACTCTATCAAGGGATGGGCCAAAGGTTTGAGGAGTTGAAGAGGTACATTTCTACGAAGATTGACCTCCCAACTCCAAGACTGTTCGGAGCGAAAACCCCCTGACCAAACCAGGCCAACCCTGAGTTTGTTTTTTGGACCCAGCTTGTCGCGCCAGCTTTGTGACTTTGAAGGGTTTGCCTTCAAATAACCCAAGCCAGCAGGAATGTGTTTAACAGTTTCTTTGAGTACCAGAGGCAAACTCATCATAGGAACATGAAAGTCACTTTGGGGACCAGCTTGGTGGCTAGCATAAATTTCAGAAACGCCAGGCGCAAACTTCAACAGCTCAACGAGTTCCTTTGGCACTTGCAAAAGCACTCGGGCACCGAGCTCTCTTAAGAAAACCAAGTACCGAACAAACTGTATGCTGTCGCCCAAACCCTGCTCACACATGACCAAGATGCTTTGCTTGTGCAAACTCTCTTGACCAAGCCATAAGGGAGACTGAGGTTTTGAAAGTTGGGCTTGAATCGACAAGTAAGTTGTCTCATATTGGAGCCTGCATTGGAACAACGACCATCCTTTGTCAAACTGAGCATCTAGCAAATAGGACAAACTCAGGTGGTACTTGGCCCTGATGGATTGAGGCTCCAGACTCAAAGCTTTGAGGTAGCAATCGATCGCTAGTTTTGGTTGTTGTAAATCATGCAGCACATCCCCTAAATTGCACCATGCATTGAGGTGTTGGGCGTCCAATTCCAAGACCCTTTGATACATTTTTGAGCTCGCTTCAAGCTGGCGAGCATCTTGCAAAACCGTCGCCAAATTAAAACAAATCAAAGCATTTTGAGGCTCCAATTGCATGGCGCGCTCAAGGGCCAATTGAGCCGGAGCAAACGCCTTGAGCTTTTGGAGAGCAACTGCTTTGTTCACATAAGCCATGGACATGCTGGCGTCCAAGGATAAAACTCGATCAAAGCACTCAATGGCACCCTCCAATTTCTGCAATTGAATATGAAGCAGGCCCAAATTAAAGTGCGCCCCTAAGTTTTGAGGGTCGATGCTGATGGCGAGTTGGTAACTTTGCAAGGCTGCATCTAAATCATGCAGCGCCTCTTGAGACACGGCCAAATTAAAACAAGTTTTGGCATCCAAAGGATTGAGAAGTCTTGCCTGCTGGTAATGAACAATGGCCCTGTCAAATTGACCGAGTTGATGGCAAATCACACCAATGTTGTTCTGAATGTGCTCGGACTTGGGTTCAAGCTGACCGAGTTTGCTCCAAGTTTCTAGCGCTGGCGTCAGTTCGCCCATCCCAACTTGGATTTGAGCCAGCAAAGAGTAGCTGTCCACCGATGCTGGAGACAACTCGATCAACAAACGGGCAGGCTCAAGGGCTTGCTCAAATTGTCCAAGTTTGGTCAAGGCGAGAGCCAAACAATGCAAACTAGGTGTGTGCTGTGGTTTGATCGACAAGGAGGCTCTTAAGGCATCAATCGCCTCCAACAATCGCTGGCTTTTTAAGAGGGTCAACGCCTTCAAATATTGAGCATCAAAATGCAGGGGGTCCTTTTTGCTGAGTGCATGAAAGATCTCCAAAGCTTGATCCAGCTCTCCAGATTCATAATGTGAAACCCCTTTGTTAAAAAGAGTCTCGACAAGACTGTCCGCATTGGAAGGATTGAGCGTCATCAGTTAAAAAGTCTAAAAATAAATCCAGTACTCGGTTCAATCATTGGGTTTAAAAAATACACCAGATCTATTATGCATTTTTAAAGCTTGCACTTCGTCAACACCACATCAAAAGGGTTCAAAAAACGCAAGGCTCATCAATCTTTAAGCACAAACCCTCAAAAGACCCCTAGTTGGACTTGGAAAACACTTAGAGAACTAGCGCTCAATGCTCCATAAAATGCTTGAAGTTTGATCAACAAGGAGATTTTCTTTGATGAATATGGATAATTTCAAATTGAACCTCAATTCGAGCGTTGCTCGAAAAAAACACATGACACAGCACTTGACTGCTGCCACCTTTAAGCTCCTGAGCGTCCTCTTTGTCGCTGGCCTGCTCGCGCTAGAGACTGTTGCTCAAACAAGTTCTGCCAACACCTACCCACAAAAGCCCATCAAGTTCATCGTTCCCATTACACCAGGCGGGAGCAACGATGTCGTTGCTCGCGTGATTGCTCAAAAACTCAGTGATCTATGGGGCCAGGCCGTTGTGGTGGAAAACCGCCCTGGGGCTGGTATGAATTTAGGGGCTGAAATGGTTGCCAAAAGCCCTGCCGATGGCTACACATGGCTTTTAGGTGCAAACAATATTTTTGTCACCAACCCTCATGTTGGTAAAGTGCCCTTTGATGTCTTCAAAGATTTTGCACCAGTCGCTCAAGTGGCTACCGTCCCTTTTGTATTGGTGACACACCCCTCTGTGAACGTGAAAAATGTTGCGGGTTTGGTGGAGTACGCAAAGAAAAACCCCGGCGTCTTGAACTATGGATCCTCTGGAAACGGATCACCTCAGCAACTGGCAACAGAAATGCTCAATTATGCCGCTGGCATCCAGACGCAACATGTACCCTACAAGGGAGCCATTCCGGCCATCACCGACTTGTTGGGCGGTCGTCTTCAAATATTCATTGGCGCAGTCAACTCCTTGTTGCCCCACATCAAAGACGGTAAGTTAAAATTGCTGGCAGGTGCTGGCAGCAAGCGCTTCACGGCATTTCCTGATTTACCCGCCATTGCCGAAACCGTACCCGGAGTTGCTGTTGATGTTTGGCTTGGCGTTTTCATGCCCTCTGGGGTGCCTAAAGAGACCATCGCCAAAGTTCATTCGGACATGAGCAAAGTTTTGTTGCAATCTGATGTAAAAACGAACTTGTCCAATCAAGGCATTGAGGTTTCTATTGCTAGCCCAGAGGCCCTTGCCGCAACGATTCGTGAGGATTATGCAAGATGGGGCAAGGTCATTCAAGAGGCCAACATCAAAGGCGACTGAGGCCGAGTCCATTTTTCAACTACTTTTCCCCTTCGAAACAATGATCAAAAGAGAAATTCCCATCCCCACCCCTGAGCAAGATAGCCTCTGGGGAAGTGACGCCATCGCTCAATGCTTGCGTGCCATGGACATCCCCTTTCTTGCATTGAATCCTGGCGCCAGCTATCGTGGACTTCACGACAGTTTGGTGAACCATTTAGGCAATGTTGCACCGCAAATGTTGTTGTGTTTGCATGAGGAAGTGGCCATTTCAATTGCCCAAGGCTATGCAAAAGCTTCCGGCAAAATGATGGGCGCAGTGGTCCACTCCAACGTCGGTCTGATGCACGCCACCATGGCCATCTTCAATGCTTGGTGCGATCGAAGTCCGATGCTCATTTTGGGTGCCACGGGCCCTTGGGATGCTGCAAAGCGCAGACCTTGGATTGACTGGATTCACACTGCAGCAGATCAAGGCGCCATGGTCAGAGACTACACCAAGTGGGACAATCAGCCTGGGTCTGTGACTGCGGCGGTAGAGGCCTTGCTAAGAGGCTCACAAATCGCCCAGACCGCACCAAGAGGCCCTGTCTATGTGAATCTAGATGCTGCTCTTCAGGAAGCCAAATTGCAAGAGGTCCCCGCAGTACCAGATGTCCATCGGTTCACCACTCCTAAGGCCTCCAGCCCCAACCTGCAGGACATTGAACAAAGTATTGCACTTTTGAACCAAGCTTCTAAAGTGACGATTTTGTTTGGACGCATGTCCAGGTCAAAGGATGACTGGGACCTGAGAGTCAAATTGGCAGAGAAGTTAAATGCTGAAGTCGTCACTGACTTAAAAAATGCTGCGGCTTTCCCAACCAAGCACCCACAACATTGCTCTTCACCCGGTTACTTTATGAGCCCTGATGCATGCAAGGCCGTCAAAGCAGCTGACGTCGTCGTTTTATTTGACTGGGTTGATCCAGGTGGTGCCTTTAAACAAGCCCTCCAAGGCTCCCCTTTGAACGCAAAGGTGATTCATGTTTCATTGGACATGCACATTCACCGTGGATGGAGCATGGACATGGGAAGTTTGCCAGCGGCAGATGTCTTTATGCTTTGCGAACCTGACGATGTGATCCCCGCTCTTTTAAACGGCGTTCATGAAAAAACCAAATCTCAATGGCCCGCTCGGGTGTCTTTACCAGATGCCCCAGATGACGATGTGGTGAGCTTAAGGGCCATTGCAGATATCTTGCAAAAATTATCAAGCACTCAAGACTTTTGTATCGCTCGCTTACCCCTTGGATGGAACGGTGCTTATCTCCACTGGACGCATCCAATGGACTACTTGGGTTCTGAAGGAGGAGGCGGCATAGGTGCTGGGCCTGGCAATGCAGTGGGCGTTGGACTTGCACTCAAGGAGATGAACTCTACAAGAATTCCCATGGCACTCATCGGTGACGGAGACTTCCTGATGGGCAACACTGCAGTTTGGACTGGTGTGAGGTACGCCATCCCGATGTTAATTGTCGTTTGTAACAACCATTCGTTTTTTAACGATGAATTGCATCAAGAAAGAGTGGCCAAAGAAAGATCTCGACCCATTGAAAACAAATGGATTGGACAACGCATTTCAGAGCCCGTCATCGATATTGCGCAAATGGCGGCCTCCATGGGTGCCAAAACTGTGGGACCGATCCAAAAAAAGCAAGATTTGCAAGCCGCCTTTGACCAGGCCATAGCTTGGGTCAAAGAGGGCCATATGTGTATCATCGATGCCTGCGTAGCACCTGGGTACGATGCCAATATGAGCGGCCATACAGTCACCAATTCAACAGCACACCAACGTTAATTAAAAAAATGAACTCCATCACATCAAACATCAACATTTCCGTATCCGACATCTTGCCCAAGCATCGCGATTTGTATTATGGCGGTGAATGGCATCAGCCCCTTGGTGGATACCTTGACACGTTCAATCCCGCTACCGGTGAAAACCTAGGTCCCTGCGCAGAGGCCAGTGAGCAAGACATCCATTTGGCTGTCCAAGCGGCCAAACAAGCTCAAGTAGGGTGGGCCAAGTTAAAGCCATTGGAGCGTGCGGGTATGCTCAAAAAGGTTGCCCAAATTCTCAGAGACAATGCCTTTGAGTTGGCGTTGCTGGATGCGGCCAATTGTGGCAACCCCATCAGTGAGATGCAAAGAGACGCCTTGATCGCGGCGGCACAAATTGACTACTACGCTGGGCTGGCTACCGAAATCAAGGGTGAAACGATTCCCATGGGCGACGGCATCTTGAATTACTCTGTGCGTGAGCCTTATGGCGTATGCGCAAGAATTGTGGCTTATAACCACCCCATCATGTTCACCGCATCTAAAATGGCACCTCCCTTGATCACGGGCAACACCGTGATCATGAAACCGCCCTACCAAGCCCCCTTGTCCTCTTACCGAATGATGGAGCTTTTAGATGGCGTTTTACCCCCAGGTGTGTTGAACATTGTGACGGGAAATTTAGTGGCTGGGCAAAGCTTGGTCAAGCACCCAGATATCCCTAGGATTGCTTTGATAGGAAGTGTACCGACTGGTCGGGCCATTGCTAAAGCCGGCGCAGATCAACTCAAGCACATCACGTTGGAGTTGGGTGGTAAAAATGCATGCATCCTTTACCCTGATGCAGACCTCAAAAAAGCCATTCCCGCTGCGATCAATGGAATGAACTTCACCTGGTGCGGGCAAAGTTGTGGATCGACTTCCAGGTTGTTCATCCACAACTCTATTTATGACGAAGTGATGGCGGGAGTATTGAATCAGGTCAAAAACTATGTACCAGGTATCCCCACAGATCTTAAAACGACCATGGGCAGCATCATCTCCAAAGTTCAATGGGATAAGATCATGAATTACATTGAAATTGCCAAAAATGAAGGAGCCACCTTGGTTTACGGAGGCAAGGCGCCGAGTGACCCTGCCCTGGCAAAGGGGTGGTTCGTTGAGCCCACCATTTTTACCAATGTGACACAAAAAATGCGCATAGCCAATGAAGAGGTCTTTGGTCCAGTATTGTCTGTGATCCGTTGGGAGAATGAAGAAGATTTGTTCGATCAGGTCAATTCGGTGGAGTATGGCTTGACCGCCTCGATTTGGACGCAAAACTTAAAGAACGCTCACGTTGCTGCCGCTCGTGTTCAATCTGGTTATGTATGGGTCAACCATGTGAGTAGCCATTTCATTGGCGCGTCCTTTGGTGGCTATAAACAATCAGGCATAGGACGAGAGGAAGGATTTGATGAGATCTACTCCTATACGCAGCACAAGAACATTCACATGGTGTTGTAACCCAAAGCCTGAGGACAACGCGACATGATCTTGTCAGTTATTTTTGAGATGCCAGTACCACTTCGGCAACCGCGAAGCTTTTCTGTATCAGTTGTTCTTTAGCGCCAAGATTCAAGCACAAAGCATGTTGAATCGGTTCACAAGAGAACAAATGGAGAGAACGCCTTGCTCTTGTTTAGAATAAGTTTTAAGTTTAAAGGTCAAGGACATGAGCAAGGTGATCAATGAAAGAATGCATGCTCGCCTCGAGGGAGATTTTGTTGTATTTTTAATTGGCATGCGCTTTAACCAATTGTGGAAAATTCATAAATGGTTACCTGTTGTTGTTGCTATGCCAAGAATGCTCAAAGAGCTCTACTCCAAACCAGAGCTTGGTTTTTTGCATCATGAAATGTGGTTCTCTAGAACGATCATCGTTGTGCAGTATTGGCGCTCTATGGATCAATTGATGTCTTATGCAAAAAGCAAAGAGTCTTCTCATCTTCCAGCTTGGAAAGACTTTAACCAATCCGTCGGCACAGACGGATCGGTCGGTATTTGGCACGAAACTTACTCGGTATCACCTGGCACTTATGAAAATATCTATGGCAACATGCCGCCCTTTGGGTTAGGAAAAGCTGGCATCCTAGAAAAGGCCCAAGGACAGCATGCCTCTGCTCAAGGTAGATTAAAAAACAAAGAAGAAGGCCCTGACGTTTAAGAGCTTGAACTTAAAAAGCATGGGTATTTAGGGATTTTTACGTCTTGCACTTATAGACGACGCCCTTGTTTCCCAAGATCAAGATGAATTGACTTACTTTAAGCGCATGTTTTATCAAAAAACGTTGCTATTTCATTCAGATCAGGCGAGAACAAACTTTAAACCACAAAGAACATCTGATGGAGTTTTTATGATTGCAGCTTCAAAGGAATCAAGCACTCATTCATCAAGGGACATGGCGGCTCAAAGAGACTCCATTTTTTTTATAATAAGCTCTTTTAATTCATGGAATTGATACGAATAAGCTTTATTTTTAGTTTTACATAAATATGTATTGATATCGCCGTGCTGTATTTTTAGTTCTACGTTGTAATGATTTTCAAACAAAGCGATCACGACCATTTCGTCAACTTTATTTTGATTTAAGTCATTGATTAATTCAATCGGGGACTCTTTATAGATCCCAGACTTGGTGTCTTTATCAATGATTGTTTCATTTTTTAATTGTCTTAGTTTCTTGAAATTATCTAGAGATTTAATTGAATGAAGTATATAAAAGTCATGTGCTCCGGAAAAAGCCTCTGCAAAATTTTTAGCAGTTCTTATAAACAATCGAGTCGGCAAGTTATTTTGATAGGGAATAGCATACTGTGAAGTGATCCTACTGCTGTTACCTAGTTGAATTGCCTCATACTTCAAACTATTGAACTTCAAGGATAAAATTTCTGCTACTTCTTTGTCCTCATGCAAAATTAAACCAGAGTCAAAGCTAAATATTGAATTAAGAACCAAGTGCTTTTCTTTGAGTTTTATTTTTATAGAAACTGGATAACCTAAGCCTTCTTCAATTCTTACCTCGTTTCTTTCGTAATCTACCTTGGCTTTACAACCATTGGAGTCAAAGAAATTCTTAATATTTTTAAAACTAACATCTGCAGACTTCCAAAGATTTGTGTGAATTTCGTTGGATTGCGATCTAGACTCTTCAATCAACTCTAAAATATGAAATGCTATTTTTATTTGATCAACTTCTAGAATATTAAATTCACTTTTCAATAATTTAATTAATATCTCAACAATTTTTTCAAACTGCCAATCCGGTATTTTAGACTCCTCAATTGAAGATTGTTGAATTTGCTTGGCGTATTCTTGCTCAGTCTTCGGAAAACTGTATTTCAAATAATTTGTTTGATCAGAGAAAATTTTATCAAGACTAAGGTTGTACATAAAATGCTTCACCTCTTGATTTGTCAAAACATGCTCACGAAAAATATGTAAGATTTGTTTGAGTTTTACCAATCCACCATATTTATTTAAAGTTATATACATATTATTAATCGTTGACCTTATATTTATATACAAAGCTTACACTAAAGCGTATACATTTACTATAAATATTTTTTAAAATCATAACTTTTAATTAATATATTTATAAAATAAATTAATTTTCCAGATTAAATCTCCTGAAATTGATATTTCTGATAAATTATTTCTTTTCATTAAAAAAGACGAGACTACTTTCATTTTTATAAATGAAAAATACTAAGCCTAAATTTAGATATCTTTCAAATACTGCCTTCGATTAATTCATCTAAACTAATTCTGAAGCCTTATTAAGTAAACTGTT
>Ga0304729_1001236_pt1 | contig 17298 bp, 17 predicted proteins | sample C_131016_MF_Meta_FD_190475 | JGI IMG/M metagenome (GOLD analysis project Ga0304729, IMG submission 190475) | Freshwater microbial communities from Lake Croche, Canada to study carbon cycling - C_131016_MF_MetaG (v2) (version 2) | ecosystem: Environmental > Aquatic > Freshwater > Lake | place... | reverse complement strand
TAGTGTGGAAGCACAAATAAGTAATGCCCGGTATTGCTACCGGGCATTACTTTAACCGCTTATCTTGTTAGAGCTTGATCCAAACTGTTTGATCGTGTTCTAGTTCACCTTCGACTGTGATGTCGTGTTGAGTGGTGGCTAGGATTTCACCAGCTGGAATAACTACCGGGTTACCATCAAAGTTTGAAAGAACTAAAACTCCGTTGTTGATATATGCAAGAGATGATTCATCCATAAACTCTGGAGCCCAACGGAATTCACCGTTACCCATGTCGAATGCTCTGCGTTCTTTGAGGATGCGCTTATAAAGTTCAAGAGTTGAACCTGGGGTTCCTTCTTGTTCACTTCTTGCATATCTTCTGTATGAATCAGGTTGTGGTAACCATGATTCACCGGTAGTGGAGAATCCGTTAGAGGCATTTGCTCCGGCTTCCCAAGGAAGTGGAACACGGCAACCATCTCGACCAACTCTTTCACCTTTAGTTCTAAAGAAGGTTGGGTCCTGACGGTATTTGTTATCTAATGTTGTGTGCTCTGGAAGACCTAGTTCTTCACCTTGATAGATGTATGCTCCACCTGGAAGACCAAGCATGAAAGCAGACGCTGCTCTTGCTCTCCTTTGCCCTCTGGCTTCATCCGGTTGTTCATATTTAGGGCCAACACCATCGCCTTGACGAGGGATTTGGTTGTATGCCATGCGAGTGGCATGACGAATGACATCGTGGTTTGAAAGCACCCAAGTGGATGGAGCGCCAACGGCACCAAATACTTCTAGGGACTCTGTGACAACTTTCTCAAGCTTGTCTTTGACCCAAGGAGTTTCTAGGTAACCAAAGTTGAATGTTTGGTGATACTCATCTGGTCTAACCCAACGGGCCATGCGTGATAGCGGGTGCACCCAGGCTTCAGCACACATAACCCGATCATCGTATTCGTCGAGGATTTTTCTCCAGCCACGAATTATGTCGTGGACACCTGGTTGACCCCAGAAAGGATTCTCAACTTCAAGACGAGCGATAAGTTCGTCATCTGTTTCTGAAGTCTTCACATCATCAGGTGAATCTTGCCCAGACATTGTTGAGGAGTGGTGAACTACATCAGGCAAACCTTTAGCTTTGATCATGCCGTGAGCTACGTCAATTCGGAAACCTGAGGCACCTCGGTCTAACCAAAAACGTAGAACACTATCGAACTCATCCTTAACTTCTTGGTTCTCCCAGTTGAAATCCGGTTGGGTTGAATCAAAGATGTGTAAATACCATTGGCCAGGTGTTCCATCGGCTTCGGTGATTCTGGTCCAAGCGTTACCACCAAAAACTGATTCCCAGTTGTTTGGAGGTAGTTCACCGTTCTCACCTTTACCTTCACGGAAGATGTATCGATTTCTATCAGCCGAACCAGGAGCTGCTTTTAACGCAGCTTGGAACCATGCGTGTTGATCGCTGGAGTGATTAGGGACCAGGTCAACGATGATTCGAAGGCCAAGACTCTTGGCTTTTGCAACTAGGTCGTCGAAGTCGTTTAGGTTTCCAAACAGAGGATCTATGTCTTTGTAGTCTGAGACGTCGTAGCCGGCATCTTTTTGTGGAGACTTGAAGAACGGGCTAAACCAGATAGCATCAACGCCTAGGTCCTTTAGGACATGCATTCTTTCGGTGACCCCTAGAAGATCCCCCATCCCGTCGCCATTGCCATCGGCAAAGGAGCGAGGGTATATCTGGTAAATAACACTGGTTCTCCACCATTCTGCGTCTTTGCGTGGTGAAGCTAAAATTTCCGATGTTGGCATAAGCATAAACTCCAAATTACTTGATGGCTGAGAATAAAAAGGGGACCTTTACCATTCTGTAATCGTTTCCAGAATATAGTGAAATGTTTCAGACTTAGTGTAATCCAGGATCGCCTTAAGGGACTGGGTGTGCTCCAAATCGCAAGTAAATAGGGGCTAGTAGCGCTTTTGAAGCTTTTATTGCTCAATATCTTTACAAGACCGTTACGATGTAAGCGGTTTCACATTTGACTTAAACAGGTGTTATTTGACTTACTTATACAAGCACAACCGTGCTAACTCAATATCGATATGGAGATTACATGTTTTCAATCAAGAAAGTAGCAGGAATCGCTGTTGCACTTGGTCTTGTAGTTACAGGCGCTGTTTCAGTTGCACCTGCTGACGCAAGATCAAAGGTTGCTGCAAAGATTCTTACTGTCTGGGCAGACGAAGGTCGTTCAGCAAACCTAGTAAAGGCTATCGGCACCGTTGCCCAGCAAAGCACTGGCGACTATGTTGCTGGTTACAAAATTAACGTAGTTGGTTACTCAAACTTCGATGCACTAAAGACTGCTATTGACAGCGCTACAGCTGCTAATGGTCCAGACATCGTACTTGGTGCGAATGACTGGGTTCCATCGCTTGCTAAAAACGGATCGCTTGCTCAGTTCACTTTGTCATCATCAGCAGCTAAGAACTTCTCTGCAAACCAGTTGGGTGACCTTAGCTACAACGGCAAGCTATATGGTGTGCCACTAGACATCAACAACGTTGCTATGTTGACCAACGATGATCTAACTACAGTTCCAACCAGCTTCCCCGCAATGGTTGCTTACTACAAGGCAAACAAGGATTCAGCTGGTCTAACTCGCGGTCTTTGTGTTGCTGGTGGTGGAATGAGTTGGGGTGCCGCAGGCGTTCTTTCAGCTCTAGGTGGTGCTCCTTACGCTATGTCAGCTGGTAAGGCAAAGATCACTGGTGCTCCATTCACAGTAAAGACTTTCGCACAGAACGTTAAAGACCAGTTGCTAAACGTAGATGGTACTCCTAACGGTTTCTTCACCGACAGCGACTCAAACTGTAAGCAGGACTTTATCGATGGTAAAGTTCCTTACGCAATCATTGGTAACTGGGAGTGGAAAGACTACGTAGCAGAAGGCTTCGACATGAAGTTGCTTTCATGTGTTCCTGGCATCAAGGTTAACTCTTGTGGTGCTGGCTTCGGTTCAGTTTCTGGTGCATTGCTAACAAGCTTTGCTGCTCAAGCTGGCGATGACAACGCTGCTAAGTCATTCTTGAATGACTTCTTCGGAGGAGCTCAAGGCGCGATGCAATACGAGAAGTACGAACAGCGTCCACCAGCCAACAAGGCTGCTGCCGCTATCGCTTCACCAGCTCTAAAGGGCTTCGGTCTAGCTGCATCTAAGGCATCTATTCCTCAGCTAGGAACCTTCCTAAACGGTGGTGCAAAAGACACTCATGGTCTAGTTCTAGGAACCAAGGCTGCACCTGGAACCCTAGGTGCAGACGTTCCTACTTACTGGAGCGCTCTACCAGCGTTGTGGACTGCATTAGTTTCAAGCGATGCAACCCTACGCAAGGACCCAACAGTTGCTTCACAGTTGTTTGCTAACATCATGGCAGCCAACGCAGCTAACAGCGTTAACAACTAACGCTAAACGGGCTCTAATTCAGAGGGGTCGGCGGTTTCCGCCGGCCCCTTTGAATAGTCCAAAAGTTTTATATAGTTATTAAAGATAAACAGGGAGTGCAGATGAGATTACTTAAAGGCATAAGAATCGCAGTGATCCTAAAAATCATTTTGGTTTCTATAACTTTGACAGTCCTCAGTTACCTCATGCAGGCAGCTTTGCTTGCTGGTGACACTCAAATCGGTATCTTCTTCGGGGTAGCGATAGTTCTTATCGCCCTAATCTATTTCACCCGCATTTCCATTCCCCTGAAATTCTTCCTACCTGGCATTCTGCTTCTTGCGACATTTGTTATTACGCCGGTGATATACACAATCTCAATGTCCGCTTATCAGTATCGCACTGGAAACATTCTGTCTAAACCCGAAGCACTTGCGATGCTGCAAAAGGGTGATGCTTTCGCTCAAGTACCGGGTGAAAAGCGATACGATCTCAAACTCGGTTGGTGCGATGAGAAGTATGGCGACCCTAAAGATGTACCCAACGCGCCCATTTGCGCTTTGGTCAGTTATTACCCAGACAATATATATTTCCTAAGCACTGCCACCACTTTCACTCCGCTGTCTAAGGACAGAATCATCTTCAATAAAATCGGGCTTCCTTCAGATGTAACCAAAGTCGGTGCTAAATTCACTTGGGAGCCTTTTTACGATGACGAATATGCGACTTTCGATAAGACCATAAGTTCAACTCGTTTTAAATACAACACGCCTGGCACTTTCATGAGAGCTGAAGGCTTCAGCGTAATGGCTGTTTATGCAGCACGAATTGTTTATGACTCTAAGACAGATACTTTTACCGACATCAAGACCGGCTTCATCTATAAAGACAATGGTCGAGGCAACTACGCAAACACTAAAGCTCCTAAAGACGTTATGTACCCAGGTTGGCGCGAAGTTATTGGATTTGAAAACTTCATAAACTTGGTGAATGACCCTTCGGTCCGCGAACCATTGGTTGCCGTGTTTATTTGGACAGTCATCTTTGCGATCACAACGGTAGTAACGCAATTCGCACTGGGTCTATTAATCTCGCTTACGCTGCACACCAAAATCAAGGGTAGATGGCTGTATCGAAGCATCATTATTTTGCCTTACGCCATGCCTAGCATCATGAGCATCATGATCTGGGGCGGTATGTTGAACACGGATTTTGGTGCTATCAATAACTTGATTGGCCTTATAGTTGGCCACCCCGTCAAATACACCTGGTTGACTGACCCCACCCTAGCTAGGGCTTCGGTGCTGTTGGTTAACCTCTGGCTGGGTTTCCCCTATTTCTATCTCATCTCCACAGGAGCTTTGCAGGCGATTCCTCAAGAACTTACCGAAGCAGCATCAATCGATGGCGCTTCCGGCGGACAGACATTCAGAAGAATAACATTGCCACTGTTGATGCAGATGTTGAGCCCGCTGCTAATTTCTTCTTTCGCATTCAACTTCAATAATTTCAACTTGATTTATTTGTTGACTGGTGGTGGGCCTAAAGATACGCTGGCCGGCCAATCAGCTGGTGCCACCGATATCTTGATTAGCTACACGTACAACTTAGCCTTCAATAAGGGTATGCAAAATTTCGGTTTGGCTAGCGCTGTTTCTATTGTCATATTTATCACCGTGGCGGCAATCTCGCTCTACGGAATTCGGCGTTCAAAGGTATTGGAGAGTTTCGTATGATTTTCCTCAAATGGTTTATCAGTAAAGGGTGGCGTCACGCTATTGCCTGGGCCGTGTGTTTCTTTGCGCTGTTCCCTCTCTACATGATCGTTCTAACATCTTTCAAGAGAACGACAACGTTGCAGGTGGGATCATTCTTGCCAACTGGCTTCTCGCTGAGCAACTTTGACAGTTTGTTGCATAATCCGACTATCCCCTTCTATACCTGGATGACCAACTCTGTCGTTATTTCAGCTTTTGTTTCAGTGGTATCTGTTTTCATTGGTGCAGCTTCTGCTTTTGCTTTCAGTAGATTGCGTTTCAAAGGAAAAAAGGGTTCCATTCAGCTTTTGCTTCTAATTCAAATGTTTCCTTCGGTCCTGGCCCTGTCTGCCGTTTACTCAATCATGGATCGAGTTCATACCTTTGCCCCTTCAATTGGTTTAGGAACAGTGGGTGGTCTTGTCTTGGTTTATCTTGGTGGTGCCATGGGTGTCAACATTTGGTTGCTAAAAGGTTTCGTTGATTCAATTCCACTTGAATTAGATGAAGCTGCTCGTGTTGATGGAGCCAGCCCAATGCAGATTTACTGGAGGATATTCTTGCCTTTGGCGTCCCCTGTTTTGGCGGTGGTTTGTCTGTTAACTTTTATTGGAACATTCAACGAATTCATTCTCGCCGCCTTGTTCCTAACTGACCCAAACCAGCAAACAATTGCTGTTGGATTGCACTCATTTATTGGTGGTCAGTTCCAGACCAACTGGGGTCCATTCGCAGCCGGTTCTTTGCTTACTTCTGTTCCAATCGTGGTTCTGTTCTTGTCTTTGCAGAAATACATCATTAACGGTCTAACCGCTGGTGCGGTGAAGGGCTAGTGGCTCTAAATCTGCCTCTAGCATTACATCCGCATCATGATGGTTCGATTTTGTATGTTCCGAATCAGAAGCCAAAGTTACTTGAATCTGTAAAGCTACGCATCCGCATTCACGAGGCTTTAGGCAGAGTGAAAGCAGTTCGAGTTCGGTTTAGTGAAAGCGGTGAAGCTTTCCCAACTGCTGAAGCCAAAGTCGTTGGTAAGGCTTCTGGCTGGAGTTGGTTTGAGACCAGCATTGTCATGCATAACCCACACATGAACTATCGCTTCTACATCGAGTTAGCTAATGGAGACATTTACTGGCTAAACGCTCATGGCTTGAGTGAACTGGAATCGCCAGATGTGATGGATTTTCGAATCAATACTTTCTCTTCTGCGCCTGACTGGGGCAAGAAGAGTGTGATGTATCAGATATTCCCCGACCGGTTTGCAAGAAGCGCTAAAGCCGACAGCCACAAAACTCCTGATTGGGCACTACCGCGCAAGTGGAGCGATGAGGTTATTGGGACTGGGCCTGGCACCAGCGAACAGTTTTTTGGCGGCGATCTTTGGGGGGTCATAGAGCATTTAGATCATCTTAAGAAACTAGGCGTTACTTTGCTTTATTTAACACCAATATTCCCGGGTAGATCCAATCACCGTTATGACGCAAGTTCTTTCGCTAAAGTCGATCCTTTATTAGGTGGCGATGAAGCACTTATCGCATTGGTTGAAGCTGCTCACAAAAAGGGCTTTAAGATTATCGGCGATCTAACCAGCAATCACTCTGGTTCATCACATGAATGGTTCAAAGCTTCTTATAAAAATCCAAAGGCCAAAGAGTCGGAGTATTACTATTTCTCAGATAACAATAAGAAATATGATTCATGGTTTGGGGTTGCTTCGCTTCCCAAGTTCAATTGGAAATCACAGGCACTGAGAAAACTCTTTATTTCCGGTGAAAAATCTATTGTTGCCAGGTGGATTAGGAAACCTTTCAACATGGATGGTTGGCGTATCGATGTTGCAAATATGACTGGTCGCATTCGCGAAGAGGATATGTATTTGGAAATCAGTGAACTTATTCGGTCCAGCATGCAATCAATAAATCCCAACACCATACTGCTGGGTGAATACACCAGCGATGCTGCATTTCATATGCAAGGTGAGGGTTGGCACGGTGGCATGACATACATGAACTTCACCAAGCCGGTTTGGCGTTGGTTCTATAACCCTAAGGAAACTAAAGTTGCTGGTTTCTTAGGATTGGGTAGAACCAGGATCAACGGCATTGAAATGATGAAGCAGCATATTGATTTTGCTGCTGGCTTCCCTTGGCATGTTCGACTAAACAACATGAATCCTTTAGACACCCATGACATTCCACGTTTCAAGACTTTCACCATCAAAGGTGCTCAAAGGGTAGCTGCGGGCATGCAGTTCACTTTTCCAGGTATGCCAGTTATCTGGGCTGGGGATGAGTTTGGGTTAGATGGTTGGAATGGTGAGAACTCAAGAACCCCTATTCCTTGGAACGATGAGCGCCCTAACGATAAGGCAATGCTCAAGACCTACCAAGAGCTAGCCGCTATTCGTAAAAGTAACAGTGCCCTGCATGATGGGTCGATGCGATTTATCTATGCCAGCAAAGAAGCTTTGGTCTATCTTCGGGAGAACAACAAACAGAGCATTTTGGTCCTAGTTTCAAGAGGATCCGATAGCAAGATCAGGTTCCCAACTGATTCTGTTCTGGGTCTAAAACAAGCGGATAACCTCTTTGGTGGGGCAAAGATCAGCTTCCAAGGTAAGAGTGCTGTTCTGCCTAAAGATGGTCTAAACCTTCAGATTTGGCTCATAAACGGTAATAACTAGGTTTGCCTAGGCTAGGCGCCAAGTGGTAATCTTCATAGGTGCTTAGGGCTATTTTTTGCTTAGGTCACGCCCCGATAGCTCAGTGGTAGAGCACTTCCATGGTAAGGAAGGGGTCGACAGTTCAATCCTGTCTCGGGGCTCTGCGGCGGGGTAGCTCAGGTGGTTAGAGCACACGACTCATAATCGTGGTGTCGCGGGTTCGAGTCCCGCCTCCGCTACCAGTGCTTCTAGCAGAAGCCCTGGAAACCTGCGAAACTTGATACGTGGTTAATCCAAACGTGCAGGGCAAGAAGTATCCCGAGACTGAACCGTATCTGGTCGGTCGGGAGAAGATTCGTGAGTTCGCTAAAGCAGTGTTCTCAACCAACCCAATCAACCTAGATGTCTTTGCAGCCCAGGCTGCTGGATACACCGATCTGGTTGCCCCACCAACTTTCGCAGTGGTAATTCAGGAAAGATCACTGAATGCAGTTCTTTCTGATCCCGAAGCCGATATTGATTTCTCAAGAGTTGTGCACGGCGATCAAAGATTTGTAGCCAGCCGAGCAATTGTTGCAGGTGATGAGTTAACTTCAGTGCTAACTGTTGCATCGGTAAAATCGCTCGGGGCTCACTCAATGATTACTTTCAATACTGAAATTTTTGATGCCAAAAAAGAACTGGTTTCAACAGCAATCAGCACCCTAGTGGTCAGAGGAGGAGAGTAATGGATATTCTTTCGCTAACCGTTGGTCAAGAAATAGGGTCAAGAACTTTTCATTTCACTAGAGATTCTTTGGTGAAGTATGCGGGGGCCTCCGGAGATTTCAATCCAATTCATTACCGTGATGATTTTGCTCAATCAGTTGGCCTTGATGGTGTTTTAGCTCACGGCATGTTGACCATGGGTGCGGCTGTTCAGGCGGCTGTTGACTGGGTTGGTGACAGTGGCAAAGTAATTGATTACGGGGTTAGATTCACTAAGCCGGTTTTTGTTCCTGCGGATACTGGAGCTGAAGTTAGTGTTACCGGAAAAATCGGAGCCATCGATATTGAAAACAAAACAGTTCGAGTTGACCTTTCTGCTAGCTGTGTTGAGGTAGCGGTTCTCGGTAAAGCTCAGGCCGTTGTGAAGTTCTAGTTATGACTGAACTTAAAACTCTCACCACAATCAGAGTTGGTGGAACACCGAAAGAACTTATTTCTGCAGCCACGCATGCTGAAGTTTTAGTTAGCGCTAAGAAACTTTGGTCCGAGACGGATGACTGGGTAATTCTTGGCGGGGGATCAAATATTGTTTTCGCTGATGATGTTTCTGAGCTGTCAGTATTGCTTGTTCAAACCAAAGGCATTGAAGATTTAGGTTCCGCTCGAGTGAGAGTTCAAGCAGGGCATGACTGGAATGAGTTTGTTCTTTATGCCTGTAACCAAGGCTGGGCTGGGGTTGAGTCGTTAGCCGGAATCCCTGGGACAGTCGGGGCTGCTCCAATCCAAAACATCGGTGCTTATGGCCAAGAAGTTTCAACTGTTATTACCTCGGTCGAATTCCTCGATTACAACACTGGCGAACTACAAATCCTCACTAAAGAACAGTGTTCCTTTTCATACAGAGACAGTGCTTTCAAACAAGGCAAGCAAGGTCTTATCACCTGGGTTGAATTCCAATTCGGCAAGGAAGATTCAACTGTGCTGTTAGCTAAAGCAAATGAGGTAATACTTCTAAGACAGAGTAAAGGTATGGTCCTAGACACCAAAGATCATGACAGTTGGTCTTGTGGCTCTTTCTTTACTAACCCAATAGTCACCGTTAAGTTTGCCAGAACCATACCTTCAGACGCACCGAGGTGGGAAGTTAGTGATGACATGGTGAAACTTAGCGCGGCCTGGTTAATTGAACATGCTGGTTTGAGTAAAGGGTTTAGCTTAGGAAGTTCTTCAGCTGCTATTTCCAGTAAGCATGCACTAGCGATCACCAATCGAGGTAATGCAACAGCCCAGCAGGTAGTTGAGCTAGCTAGATTTATTCAAAATCAGGTTTCCAATAAATTCGGAGTCAACTTAGTTCCAGAACCCAACCTGATTGGGTTTTAGTTAAATCGAACTACAGCCAGCGCTATCGCTACACTCAACATAACCAGAGCAATAAAACCATCTAATATTTTCCAGAAGAGCGGCTTAGCCATCAGCGGTGCCAACTTAGTAGCACCAAAACCTAAACTAAAGAACCACAGGAAACTTGCTGTGATGGAACCGATGGCAAACAACCAGGTATTAGATCCAAACTGGTGAGCTAAACCACCGATAAAAATCACGGTGTCTAGATAAACATGGGGATTCAAAAAAGTCAGTCCAAGCGTGGTTAGCACTGTTGCTTTAATTGTTGCGGTGCTGGTATCTGATGCTTTTAGTTGAGCTGCTTTCAAAACTCTCCTGAAGGCTTGAAAACCAAACCAAAGTAAAAAGGCAACCCCAAACCATCTGATTATTTCCAGTAATACTGGAAGTGAATTTATTAGGTTACCTAAACCCAGAACACCCAGAGCTATTAGGAGAGCATCACTGAAAGAACAAATCAGAACAACAAGCAACACCCGTTGCCTTAGTAATCCCTGTCTCAACACAAAAGCATTCTGAGCACCGATAGCAACAATCAGAGATAATCCGGTAAGTAATCCGGTTAGATACCCTTGCATTTGTGCCTAACAGTCGTGGTTCACTTAAGGCTATCGGTTCTTTGGGTAGGGTTAATGTGTGAATGAAATGCCTAGAATCTCCCACCGAATCGGATCTATTGCAGAGTCAGCAACCCTAAAGGTTGATGGCAAGGCTAAGGCTTTGCAGGCTGCTGGTAAACCAGTCATCTCTTATGCAGCAGGTGAACCAGACTTCCCAACCCCACAACACATTGTTGAAGCAGCGGTTCTAGCTGCACGTGACCCTAAGAACCACCGATACACACCGGCGGTTGGTCTCCCAGAACTTCGTGAAGCTATTGCTCACAAAACCAAGATTGATTCAGGAACAGAGGTAACGGCAGCTCAGGTTGTGGTTACCAACGGTGGCAAGCAAGCTGTTTATCAAGCCTTTGCAACCCTGCTAGATCCAGAAGATGAAGTTTTGATGCCAACTCCGTTCTGGACAACATATCCAGAAGCTATTCATTTAGCTGGTGGAGTCCCTGTTGAAGTATTTGCTGGCGCCGACCAGAACTACTTGGTAACTGTCGATCAGCTTGAAGCAGCTAGAACCTCCAGAACCAAAGTGCTCCTGTTTGTTTCACCATCCAACCCAACCGGTGCTGTTTATTCACGTGAAGAAGTTGAAGCCATTGGTAGATGGGCTTATGAGCACGGTCTTTGGATTATTACTGATGAGATTTATCAGAACCTCACCTATGACGGCCTAAAGGCATATTCAATTACTGAAGTAGTTCCAGAGCTTGCTGATCGAACCATCATGGTCAACGGTGTTGCTAAGAGCTATGCGATGACCGGATGGCGTTTAGGTTGGATGGTTGGTCCACTAGATGCCATGAAGGCAGCAGCCAACCTGCAATCACATTTATCTTCAAACGTTTCAAACATCAGCCAGCGAGCAGCTATCGCTGCCCTAACTGGTCCTCAGGATGAAGTGTTAGCGATGCGAGATGCTTTCAACCGCAGAAGACTTATTGCTGTTGATGAACTAAACAAGATTCCTGGTTGGGTAGCACCAACCCCACAGGGTGCTTTCTATGTTTATTCAGATGTGACTGGTCTTCTAGGAAAGCAATGGGGTGGCAAGACCATCAACACCAGCCTTGAGCTTTGTGATTATATGCTTGATGCTGCTGAAGTTGCTCTAGTGCCAGGTGAAGCGTTTGGTCCTTCAGGTTACGTAAGACTTTCTTATGCTCTAGGCGATGCACAACTCGTTGAAGGTATTCAAAGACTGCAAAAACTTTTTAGCTAAGTTTTTTAGACTCGGCTACTAGTTCATCCCAATTGTTTGGGATTTTTCCTGACTCAAGCATTTTCTTGAAGACAAGATATGCATCTGTTTTTGATGCATACGCCCGAAGGGTTTGATCATCGTTGACCCAACCGTAAGCAATGATTCTGCTTTTAGAGCTGTATCTGAAGAAGACACGATACTGTTGCAGGAATTTGGCTCTAAACCAATGCTTGTATGTCTTGCCAAGGGAATTGCCCAAACGGTATTCAGGATTGTTGGGTGAAGACGGCACTCTAGACCAGACAGCTAAGGTTAGGGACCTGAGTTGTTGTGCAGCTGGAGAGCTTATAGATTCCTTGGAGGTTAACCTTTCCAGATTGGCCTTCCGGTATTTATCCAATTGGCTCAAGAACTCAATGTGCCCTAAAAGAATCCAGTCTCTGGGGCTCATTGATTCTTCTCATCGTTCAGGCCCCATAGTTCTTCTAGAGTTGGGGGCAACCCGTCCACTCCCTTGCCTCGTTCACCAGAGAGCTCAGCCACGATATCCTCATACATTTGTGCCGTCAGCGGCACTAGGTGCTCTGGATGTTCCACCATGTCCTTCTCCAGGAAATCCAGCCAGGCATCAAAAACCGGGTCAGAGTCATTAGCCTCTTCGAGCTGCTTTTTCACTACTTGGACCCCGCCAGATTCGTCCAAAATCCACTCCAACTTGTCCCTCTTGCTTAGGCCTAGGAGTTTACGTATTCTGGCTGGAACGGTTGTTTGATACCGATCAGTAAGGCTTGATTCAAGTTCGTTTTCATCCATGGGGCAATAGTAATGCAGTTGCATTACCTATTCAAGTATCAAGATCTCCCTTTGCATTTAGGGGATATCGGGGATAAACTCCTAAGAGGTGGTTTGACAACTGCCCGAAGCCTAATCTGGCAAATTAATCAATTTACTTTTGATAGTTAGCCTTTGCCGGCGAAACCCTTTTAGGGCAGTGGCTCAATTGGTAGAGCAGCGGTCTCCAAAACCGCAGGTTGCAGGTTCGAGTCCTGTCTGCCCTGCAAGTTAGAGCAATTGCTTTAGTGAACGAAAGAAGTTTGAGGAAGAGAAATGTCAGAAGAACTAGAACAGCCTTCAGAAGATCTCGTAGAGAAAGCTAAGGTGAACCGTGCAGCTGCACGTGGGTTCATCGGTCGCATCGTACTTTTCTTAAACCAGGTGTTGGCAGAACTTCGTAAAGTTAACCGTCCAACCTTTCAAGAGCTTCGCAACTACACAGGTGTTGTTCTAGGTTTCGTAGTTATTGTTATGGCAATCATTTTTGCTTTAGATTTCCTTTTCGGTAAGGGAATCATTTGGCTTTACACATTCTTCGCAAAGTAAACAAAAGGATAAAACAGCGTGACTGATTTTGATTCAGAGCAGAACCCGCTTGAAGGCGTAAACCTTGAAGCGGAGTCGTCGGACTATGCAGAAACAGACGCTGCATACATTGATGACACCAACGCTGACGAGCTTTCAGCTGAAGAGTCAGCCCTACACATCGAAACTGATGTTGAGGTTGCTGCTGAGAGTGAAACTGCTGCCGCTCAAGATATTCATGAAGTAGCGGTTGACGAGGATCCTTATTCTGCATTCAAGAAAGAACTTTCAGCTCAGCCAGGCAAGTGGTACATCATCCACTCTTACGCCGGTTACGAGAAGCGCGTCAAGCAGAACATTGAAAACCGTAAGCTAGCTGTTTCAGGTGGGGATGACATCTACCAAATCGAAGTTCCGATGGAAGAGTCGATCGAAATTAAGAACGGTCAGCGCAAGCTAGTTACCAAGGTTCGTATCCCAGGCTATGTTTTGGTTCGCATGAACATGAACGAAGACTCATGGTCTCTAGTTCGTGGAACACCAGCGGTTACCGGCTTCGTAGGTCACAGCGAATACCCAAGCCCACTGCGTCCGCAGGAAGCATTCGATATGCTCAAGACCCTCTATGTTCTTCCTGAAGATGCAGCAGCTAAGGCGGCTGGCAAGAACCAGGGTGGCAAGGCTAAGACCAAGGTCATCCCAGTTAATGTTGACTTCAAGCTTGGTGAATCAATCATGATTAAGGAAGGCTCGTTCGCAGGCCTACCTGGCACCATCAGCGAAATCAAACCTGAAAGCGGCAAGCTAACAGTTTTGGTTTCACTATTCGAACGTGAAACTCCAGTAGAGCTTGGTTTCGACCAGGTTTCGGCTCTGGTCTAAAGATTTTAAGAACCTAACTAAAAGGAAAAGAAGAAATGGCACCGAAGAAAAAAGTTACCGGAATGATCAAGCTACAGATCCAGGCAGGCGCTGCTAACCCAGCCCCACCTATTGGTCCTGCTCTAGGTCAGCACGGTGTGAACATTATGGAATTCTGCACAGCGTATAACAACGCAACGGCAGATCAGCGTGGAAACGTTGTTCCAGTTGAGATCACTGTTTACGAAGACCGATCATTCACTTTCGTACTAAAGACTCCTCCTGCAGCTGAGCTAATCAAGAAGGCCGCTGGAGTTGCTAAAGGTTCAGCTACCCCTCACACTGTGAAGGTAGCTAAGCTAACCCGCGATCAGGTTCTAAAGATTGCGGAATCAAAGATGTCTGACCTTAACGCAAATGACGTTGAGGCAGCAGCAAAGATCATCGCCGGTACTGCCCGCTCAATGGGTATCACCGTCGAAGGTTTCTAAATAAAATAAAATAACTGGAAGTGGGAGAGTCGCGCGACTCGTTGAACCACAACCTGTGACCTAACAGAAGGAAAAGCAGAAATGGCAAAGCGCTCAAAGGCTTATTTAGCCGCAGCAGAAAAAATCAAAGAAGGCAAACTATACACACCAGCGGAAGCTGTTGCCTTAGTTAAAGAAACCACCACCTCTAAGTTCGATTCAACTATTGAAGTTGCTATCAAGCTCGGTGTTGACCCTCGTAAAGCAGACCAGATGATCCGTGGCACTGTTTCATTGCCACACGGAACTGGTAAGACTGCCAAAGTTATCGTGTTTGCTACCGGTGCAGCTGCTGATGCAGCTCGCGAAGCAGGCGCTGACGAAGTTGGTGGCGATGAACTTATCGAGAAGGTTGCAGCTGGTTGGACAGATTTCGATTCAGCAGTATCAACTCCAGAGTTGATGGGTAAGGTTGGTCGTCTAGGTAAGGTTCTAGGTCCACGTAACCTTATGCCTAACCCTAAGACCGGTACTGTAACTCCAGATGTTGCTAAAGCTGTTTCAGAAATCAAGGGTGGAAAGATTGAGTTCCGCGTTGACAAGCAGTCAAACCTGCACTTCATTATTGGTAAAGCTTCATTCTCAACCACTCAGCTAGGTGAAAACCTAGGTGTTGCTTTGGATGAAATCCTAAGACTTAAGCCTTCTTCATCTAAGGGTAAGTACCTTATGAAGGCAGCTCTTGCAACAACTTTTGGTCCTGGTATTCCTTTGGACACCAGCGTTACCAAGGTAGAGTAATAAAACAATTTCCTTAGTGTTCAACTTTGAATGCTAAGGTCAAAGGACCGGGAGCAATCCTGGTCCTTTGTCATCTTGTAAGCAGTTCACAGAAGTGTGAATGTAGATCGAAAGGTTGGGATATTGGCAACAGAGGCTTTTGGCGCAGCAACCCTGCTTGATTCTAAAGACCCGATGGGTCTTCGTTCCATTGCACCTTTACTTGACGCATGGATACGTGACATGGAGACAGATAGATCTCCTTTCCAAATACCTGGCCATAAAGGCCGCACTAACCTCACCGGTCCTATTGTTGACGGTGACATTCCAGTTCTTCCAGGTAATCACCCTTACCGAATTTCACCTTCACTAATTCTTGAAGCAGAGAAACTTGCTGCTGATCTTTGGGGTGCAGATCTCTGTCGTTTTGGTGTTAACGGCTCTTCTGGTTCTAACCACGCAGCCGTTATGGCTGTTGCCGGTCCTGGTGACAAAGTCATTGTTTCCAGAACACTACACAAATCAGTTTTAGTTGGAATGGTTTATGCCGGCGTGATCCCAGTTTGGGTTAGACCAGAAATCAACCCAACCACCGGTCTTCCAGAATATTTACCGTCATCAAGACTCAAAGAAGTTATTGATGCTAATCCTGACGCTAAAGCAGTTCTAATTGGTGAACCTTCATACGTTGGCACCATGTCTAACATCCCTAGGCTTGCCAAGGTCTGTCATGATGCAGGTATTCCTCTAGTCGTTGATGCCGCTTGGGCTGCTCACTATGGTTTCCACCCAGAACTACCAGAGCACCCACTAGCTGAAGGCGCAGACATTGTTGTCACCTCAGCTCACAAAACACTACCTGCTTGGTCACAAGCAAGCTTTGTTTTAGTTAGAGAAGGACTAGTTGATCTAAGCCGGTTCAACAAAGTTTTCGACTCAACTCAAACAACTTCAATGAGCGGAAGAATCCTTGCATCTATAGATGCCTCAAGAGCTCTACTTCAAAAACACGGCTATGACCTTATTGACCCAATCATCGATGCCACCGAAAAAGGCAGAGCAACATTAGTTGCCGCTGGCATCGACGTAATCGATGGTGAATACATCGACCCGCTAAAGCTAGTCATCTTGCTACCTAAAACCGGTGCCGATGGAAACCTAGTTGAGCAAGACCTACTAAAGGCAAACATCGATGTTGAGATGGCTAACCGTGACCTAATCATCCCGATGATTACCTTTGCGGACACCCCAGAGCTTATTGAGGATCTAATCAACAGGATCATTGAATCTGTGAATAAGCACAGGGGAGAATCTAGAAACATAGCAACTGCAGCAGCTTTTAGCATTGTTCCTGAAGTAGTTGTTTCCCCAAGAGAAGCCTTCTTTGCTAAACAAGAAGTGGTTAGAGCGCAGGATGCAGTTGGAAGAGTTTCGGCAGAAATGATCTGCCCTTACCCACCAGGTGTTCCTGTGTTATCTCCAGGTGAAAGAATCACTCAAGAGGCTCTAGATGCACTATTTGAAGCAAGAGACAGCGGTGTGAGAATCGCTTTCGCAGCAGATAGAACTCTAGAGACTTTCGTTGTTCTGCCTGAGTAATCAGTCGTCATAAATGTCTTTGCGATGACCCACTTCCAGGATCAACAATGTGTGAGTTTCATCGATAACTTCGAGTAGCACCCGATATTCCTGAACTCTTAGTCGATGCTCACCCGCATGATTCTCTTTGAGTTCAGTTAGAAGCTCTCTTGGATTTTGGCTTTGGCTTAGCCACGCGAGCTTCTTTAGGATTCTGAGCACTACTGACTTTTCCAGTTTTCGTTGCTGCAACCTTGCTTTCAGGTGCCATTCCAATGTCCAGTCTGGTGAGTCCAACATCTGCTAAGACCTCATCCAAAGAGTAGGTTTTAAAGTCACGTCGACCGGTTCTAATTGCTGCACGTATTTCCTCGAGTTCTCTTATTTCTTCCTCAAGGTCTGCAACGCCGCGTTCAACTAGTTGGCGAATGAAGTAAGACTTGGTTCGACCGCTGCGCTCGGAAAGCTTGTCGAT
>Ga0304729_1001235_pt1 | contig 17306 bp, 18 predicted proteins | sample C_131016_MF_Meta_FD_190475 | JGI IMG/M metagenome (GOLD analysis project Ga0304729, IMG submission 190475) | Freshwater microbial communities from Lake Croche, Canada to study carbon cycling - C_131016_MF_MetaG (v2) (version 2) | ecosystem: Environmental > Aquatic > Freshwater > Lake | place... | reverse complement strand
CGCTAGCTAAGCGGCCAGCTTCTCGCATTCCAAGGATGTCTTTTTCTGCAGTAAATACACTATTCATGCCTTGATTATCAACGACTTGGATAGATTTGACTTAGTAAGATTGCCTAAAATTTAGGCAGTTACTATCTTTAGAAAGTCCCCAGAGCCGTTTTGATGCCCCTTCCCCCTATCTGATAGTGGGCTAGCGCTGGCTAGACCATTGATATTTAAGCTATAATTTCGGTCTCAGGTCTATTTTGGACTTGAAATCGCAAGTTGAGCCTTCCAGGGTGGCGTTTTTTAGCGCAGCTAGGACTCAACTTTAGAACCAACCCTTAGGAGAAGTTATGTCAGTAACGATGCGTCAAATGCTGGAAGCCGGTTGCCATTTTGGTCACCAAACGCGCTTCTGGTCCCCAAAGATGGCCCCATTTATTTTCGGTCATCGCAATAAGATCCACATCATTAACTTGGAAAAAACATTGCCAATGTTTCAGGACGCCCTGAAATTTGCAAAACAAGTTTCTGCTAATCGTGGCACGATTTTATTTGTTGGTACTAAGCGTCAATCACGCGAGATCATTGCTGAAGAAGCCACTCGTGCTGGTATGCCTTATATCGATAGCCGTTGGTTAGGCGGTACGCTCACCAATTTCAAAACTGTTAAAGGCTCCCTGAAGCGTTTAAAAGACATGGCAGTTGCTAAAGAAGCTGGCGACTGGGAAAAGCTTTCTAAGAAAGAAGCTTTGACCAATGACCGTGATCTCGACAAATTGCAAAAAGCACTTGGCGGCATTCAAGATTTGAACGGTGTTCCTGATGCCATTTTTGTAGTGGACGTTGGCTATCACAAGATTGCTATTACTGAAGCTAACAAACTTGGTATTCCGGTAATCGCTGTAGTAGATACTAATCACTCACCAGAAGGTATTGATTACATCATTCCTGGTAACGATGACTCTAGCAAAGCTGTTCTTCTCTATACCCGTGGTATTGCCGATGCAATCTTAGATGGCCGTGCAAACGCAGTTCAGGAAGTATTGACTGCAGTTAAAGAGGGCGAAGAAGAGTTTGTTGAAGAAGGGAAAGCTGAATAATGGCCGCTATTACAGCTGCAATGGTTGGCGAGTTACGCGCCAAGACTGACGCTCCAATGATGGAGTGCAAAAAGGCTTTAACCGAGGCTGATGGTGATATGGCGCGTGCAGAAGAAATTCTACGTGTCAAGCTTGGAAGTAAAGCTGGTAAAGCTGCTTCTCGTGTAACAGCTGAAGGCATTGTTGTTTCATTTATCAATGGCACTAATGGTGCTTTGCTTGAAGTGAATTGCGAAACAGATTTCGTTTCTAAAAACGATGACTTTTTGGCCTTTACAAACGAGTGCGTGAAGTTGATTGCTGAAAAGAACCCCGCTGACGTAGCTGCTTTGTTGGCATTGCCAATGAACGGTAAAACCGTTGATGAAGTTCGCAGTGCATTGATCGGTAAGATCGGCGAGAACATCATGCCTCGCCGCTTTAAGCGTTTTGCTGGTAGCAGTAAGTTAGCCTCCTATCTCCACGGCACACGTATTGGTGTGATGGTTGAGTTCGAGGGTGACGATACTGCAGCTAAAGATGTAGCAATGCACATTGCTGCGATGAAGCCGGTGGCTTTGTCTATGGCTGATGTGCCTGCGGAAGCAATCGCTGTTGAGCGCAGTGTTGCTGTTCAAAAAGCTGCAGAATCAGGCAAGCCACCAGAGATCGTTGAGAAGATGGTTGAAGGCTCTATTCAGAAGTACCTCAAAGAGGTTTCTTTATTGAACCAAGCTTTCGTGAAGAGCGATAAGCAAACTGTTGAGCAAATGCTCAAGGCTGCAAATACAACAATCAAAGGTTTCACTATGTTTGTTGTAGGCGAGGGCATTGAGAAGCGTCAGGATGACTTTGCGGCTGAAGTTGCCGCACAGGTAGCCGCTGCCTCTAAAGCTACTGCTTAATTAGCCGTTTTGGGGTTTGCCCCAGATGGTCTGTAATACCCAAAAGGGCATAGAAACCTGAGTTTCTGTGCCCTTTTGTTTGATCTTTCCCAAGCCCTTTATAATTTAGTGGAGATATTAAAAAGCGCTTAAAGATCAATAAGCTAAGTAAGTAAATTACTTGGCAAATTACGGAAAAATAAAAACATGCCAGCCTACAAACGCGTCCTCCTCAAACTATCTGGTGAAGCCCTTATGGGTGATGATGCTTTTGGCATTAACCCGATCACTATTGATTCCATGGTTTCAGAAATTGCCCAGGTGGTGAGTAGTGGTGTTGAGCTTGCCATTGTGATTGGCGGCGGCAATATTTTCCGTGGTGTTGCTGGTGGAGCTGCCGGCATGGATCGAGCTACTGCAGATTACATGGGTATGTTGGCCACCATGATGAATTCCCTTGCACTACAAGATGCGTTGCGTCAAAAAGGTGTTGAGGCGCGTGTGCAATCCGCTCTCAGAATGGATCAAGTAGTTGAGCCTTACATTCGTCCACGTGCAATTCGTGCGATGAGTGAGGGTAAGGTAGTGATTTTCGCAGCTGGTACAGGTAACCCATTCTTTACAACCGATACAGCAGCCGCTCTGCGCGGTGCTGAGATGGGTGTAGATGTCATGCTCAAGGCAACAAAGGTGGATGGTATCTATAGTGCTGATCCCGTAAAAGATCCGACGGCCACTTTATATAAGACCATTACTTTTGATGAAGCAATCATTAAAAACTTGCAAGTCATGGATGCCACTGCATTTGCTTTATGCCGTGACCGTAAATTACCAATCAAAGTATTTTCAATTCTCAAGCCAGGCGCATTAATGCGCGTAGTGCAGGGTGAATCTGAAGGTACTTTGGTACACGTTTAATAGGAGGCCTGATGTCTGCAGCAGCAATTAAATCTACAACCGATCAAAAGATGCAAAAGTCTCTTGAGTCTTTGAAAAGCAGTTTGGCCAAGATTCGCTCTGGTCGCGCTAATCCCGGAATTTTGGAACACATTCAGGTGGAGTACTACGGTAATCCAACCCCTTTGAGTCAGGTTGCCAGCCTAGGTTTAGCAGACGCTCGCACCATTAATGTTCAGCCCTTTGAAAAGACCATGGTTGCTGCTATTGAGAAGGCAATACGTGATTCAGATTTGGGTTTAAACCCAGCATCACAAGGTACTGTGATTCGTGTGCCAATGCCTGCCTTGACAGAAGAGCGCCGCAGGGAGCTCACCAAAGTCGTGAAGAGTGAGGGCGAAGATGCAAAGATTGCCGTGCGCAATTTACGCCGTGATGCCAACGAGCATTTAAAACGTTTAACTAAAGATAAAGAAATTTCTGAGGACGATGAGCGTCGCGCAACTGAGGATATTCAGAAGATGACAGATAAGGCAGTTATTGATATTGATAAAACTGTCTCTGAAAAAGAAAAAGAGATCATGACGGTTTAAGAGCCTGATTGAATGTAAGTTTCTAATGACCAAACACCTCAGTTCAACCCAAGATATTCCAGAGTTAAGCGCGATTCCTCGCCACGTGGCAATCATCATGGATGGGAATGGGCGTTGGGCAGGCAAACGTATGATGCCTCGTGTAGCTGGGCACTCTGAGGGTTTGGCTGCGGTTCGTAAAATTGTTCAAGAGTGTCGCCGCAGCGGAGTTAAATACCTCACTATTTTTGCGTTTAGTTCTGAAAACTGGCGTCGCCCTCCAGAAGAAGTAGGCTTTTTGATGAAGCTCTTTCTTAAATCCTTGAAAGGTGAGGTTGACCGTCTTGCCGAAAATGATATTTGCCTACGTGTGATTGGCGATCTGAGTCGTTTCGATTCAGCCATACAGGAGATGGTTCAGTTTTCGGAAGAAAAGACTGCTGGGTGTAAAGCGATTACCTTAACTGTTGCCGCGAACTATGGCGGCCGCTGGGATATCTTGCAAGCCATGCGCCGTTGCTTAGAGGCCAATCCTAATCTGAAGTCAGAGCAAGTGACTGAGGAGCTGCTTGCGCCCCATCTTTCAATGGCTTACGCTCCAGAGCCAGATTTATTCATTCGTACCGGCGGTGAACAGCGTGTGAGCAATTTCTTGTTATGGCAACTAGCTTATACAGAACTTTATTTCACAGATGTTTTATGGCCTGAGTTTGATGAAGTTGAGCTGCGTAAAGCATTTGATTGGTTTGGTCAGCGCGAGCGCCGTTTTGGCCGCACTAGCGCTCAGCTTGCTTCGCAAGCGATGAGTGATGCAGTCTGATTCTTTAAGTACAGCACGCATGTTAAAAACCCGAGTTATTACTGCCCTTGTTCTGCTCGCAGTACTTTTACCCATCCTGTTTTTATTGCCCGCTATTTATATTGGCGTATTCTTCTTGGCAGCTTTATTGGCTGCTGCATGGGAGTGGAGTACTTTACTGGCTCCTAAACCTGGGTGGGCTGCTTGGTTGTACGTATTATTTTGCTTGGCCATCATTTTGATTCTGCTAGGTATGCAAAACACATCTTGGCAATTTGCATTACTACTTTTATCAGTCATTTTTTGGTTCTTTGTGGCACCATTTATTTTGGCAAAAGGCATTAACCTTTCTTTGCAAAAGTTGCGCCCATTTTATGTGGTGCTCGGTTTGATTTTATTGCCGGCAACCTGGTTTTCACTCGTCTTCTTGCGTGAGCTCGGCCTAGTATTTTTATTGACCAGCATCACTTTGGTTTGGGTTGCTGACATTGGCGCTTATTTTGTTGGTAAGGCATTTGGTAAACGCAAGCTAGCTGTACAAATCAGTCCAGGTAAATCGCTTGAAGGTGCTGTTGGTGGTCTTATACTTTCCTATGCTTATGCATTGCTTTGCGTGATCTACTTACCTTTTGAATCTAGTTTATTTGGTGCCTGGGCGATTCGTTTTGGTTGGGTACCGATGTTTTTGATGGTGACAGTTTTGGTGGCTTTCAGTATCTTTGGCGATCTATTTGAGTCTCAGCTAAAGCGTTTGGCTGGAGTGAAAGATAGCAGTCATCTATTACCAGGTCATGGTGGCGTGCTTGATCGTGTTGATGCATTGATTCCAACGATGCCAATTGCAGCATTACTGGCAGGGTTTGTATGATGTCAATAAAGCATATTGCTATTCTGGGCTCGACAGGGTCTATCGGCGTTAATACGCTTGATGTCATCCGCGCACATCCAGATCGATTTAAGGTGGCTGCCCTAACAGCTGGCAAGCAAATTGATCGATTGGCACAGCAGTGTGTGGAATTTAAGCCTGCTATTGCAGTGGTTGCTGATGCTGATGGCGCAGCTCGCCTCGAGAAATTATTGCTTGATCAAAAAATCAATACGCAAGTGCTATATGGTTCTCAAGCCCTAGTCAGTGCTGTTACAGAGTCGGGATGTGACACAGTCATGGCTGCGATAGTTGGTGCGGCTGGTTTAGTGCCTACCTTAGCTGCCGCTAAAGCAGGCAAAAGAGTATTGCTTGCTAATAAAGAAGCTTTAGTCATGTCCGGTAATTTATTTATGCAAGCTATGAAGCAGGGTGGAGGTGAGCTATTGCCAATTGATAGCGAGCACAATGCAATTTTTCAATGTCTTCCTGCTCAATTCTCTAAGGCTCCAAATATAAGTCTGGGCGTGGAAGAGTTATGGTTAACCGCCTCAGGTGGCCCATTCAGAAATACTCCCCTGGAACAATTGGGAAGTGTTACGCCTGAGCAAGCCTGCGCTCATCCAAATTGGGTGATGGGTAGAAAGATTTCAGTCGACTCAGCAACCATGATGAACAAAGGCCTCGAAGTGATTGAGGCTTTTTGGTTATTTGGTTTGCCTTTAGAGAAAATTAAGGTATTGATTCATCCGCAAAGCGTGGTGCACTCCATGGTGCGTTACCGTGATGGCTCGGTGATTGCACAATTAGGTCAACCGGATATGCGCACTCCGATTGCTTATGGTTTAGCTTGGCCAGAGCGTATCGAGGCTGGTGTTGCACCCTTGAGTTTGACTCAATTGGCAGCCTTGAGCTTTAACGAGCCAGACTTGGCGCACTTTCCTTGCTTATCTTTGGCTTTTGCAGCAGCAAAAGCAGGAGGTACAGCACCAACAGTCCTAAATGCAGCCAATGAAATTGCAGTAGCGGCATTCTTAGATGATGGCATGCCTTATTTACAGATCCCCGTAGTAGTCGAGAAGGTATTAAATCTCATGCCAGTTGTCAATGCAGACTCAATCGAATGTATTTTAGATGTTGATGCGCAGGCTAGAAAAGCTGCACGTGATTTTATTTAGGCTATCAGTCTTTCATTTTAAAAAGTAATTAGGAATTTATTTGCAGGCACTTATTACTCTTGCGGCATTTTTAGTCACCTTAGGGGTGCTCGTGAGCTTTCATGAGTTTGGGCATTTTCTGGCTGCCCGTTTATGTGGAGTGCGCGTGCTCCGATTCGCGGTTGGCTTTGGTAAACCACTGTTTACTTACATAGCAAGTAATAAAACAGAGTGGGTTATTGCTGCTATCCCTCTAGGCGGTTATGTTAAGTTACTAGATGGTCGAGATCGTCAGCAAACGATTACTGCCACAGATGAGCTCGAGGCTTTTGATCGCAAACCACTGTGGCAGCGCTCCCTAATTGTTGCGGCTGGCCCATTCGCTAACTTTTTCCTGGCAGTAGTTTTGTTTGCTGCGATTTACGTATCTGGTGCCCCACAATTACCTGCAACATTGAAAGCCCCACCTGAAAATTCAGTGGCTGCAAAATTGGGTGTAGTAGGAGGGGATCAGGTGATCGGTTGGCAGAGCTTACCGAATGCAAATTCTGCACCCCTTTCTGGTGATTTTGAGCCCGTTCTCAGTTGGAATGCTTTGCGCTGGACTCTTTTAGATGCCCTAACTGGCGAGACTGGATTTTCCTTAGAAATGCAGACCCCTTTGGGCAGTCGCTACATCAAGACGTTTTTTGCCAAGGACTTACCCCAACTAAGCCCTCAAACTGATCCCATGCTGGCCCTTGGCATTCTGCCTGTGCCAGTACCACTGGCACAGTGGGGTGAGTTGAAATTAGGGCCGCTTGATTCCATGGGATTTGCTACCGAGAGGGTTTGGTTGATTACTAAGGTCTCTGTAAGGCTAATGGCTGGAATATTCACCGGAAATACCTCCTTGAAGCAGCTGGGAGGTCCCTTAAGTATTGCAGATATGGCGGGCAAGTCTGCCCAGGTAGGTTGGCAACCATTTTTTGCATTTTTAGCACTTATAAGTATCAGCATTGGCTTGCTGAATTTGCTCCCCTTCCCGATGCTAGATGGGGGGCAGCTACTGTATGATGCATGGGAGTTAGTCGCTGGTAAGCGGGTATCGATTTCGATACAAGAACAGTTCCAGAAAGTGGGCTTTCTATTATTGATTTCCCTATCTCTGCTAGCCTTGTTTAACGATTTACAACGCTACTTTTCGCCTTGAATTTTCTGACTTCACCTTTTCGTATTTCTACCCGTCTAATTGCTCAACTTTTGTTGGTGCTTTCTGCTGCACTCAGTTTTAACATTTATGCGGCTGAATCTTTTGTGGTTAAAGATATTCGTATAGAAGGATTGCAACGTGTAGAGCCAGGTACGGTATTTAGCTATCTGCCCGTGCAAGTTGGAGATACCTTTACAGAAGAAAAGGGCGCAGAAGCAATTAAGGCTTTGTATAGCACTGGCTTTTTTAGGGATGTACAAATTCAGGCTCAGGGCGATGTTCTGATTGTGATCATCGAAGAGCGTCCAACCATCTCGCGTATTGAATTTACGGGCATGAAAGAGTTTGATCAAGAAATTGTTCGCAAGTCTTTAAAGGCTGTAGGTGTTGCTGAAGCCCGCTTTTATGACAAGGCACTTATTGACAAGGCTGAGCAAGAGTTAAAGCGCCAGTATGTTGGCAAAGGTATGTATGCGGCTGAAGTAGTTGCTACTGTTACCCCGGTAGAGCGTAATCAGGTAGCCGTCTATTTCAATATTGATGAAGGTCCTGTTGCCAAAATTCAAGAAATTAACTTCATTGGTAATGAAGTCTTTAGTGAGAGCACTCTTAAAAGTGAAATGCAATTAAAAACCGGTGGTTGGTTATCTTGGTATAGCAAAGACAATTTGTATTCCAAGCAAAAGTTAACTGCTGATTTAGAGACGATTCGCTCTTACTATTTAAATCGTGGATATCTTGAATTTGTAATCGAGTCCACTCAGGTATCGATTACTCCCGATAAAAAAGGCGTCTATCTCACTATTAGTATTAATGAAGGTAAAAAGTTCACGGTTAAAAACGTGAGTGTAGCTGGTGATACCCTGGGCAAAGAAGCGGAGTTTATGCAATTAATTACCTTAAAGTCTGGTGATACTTTTTCTTCTGCTAAATTGACCGAAAGTACTAAGGCCATTGCTGAGGTTCTAGGATCATATGGTTACGCATTTGCAACCATCAACCCCCAGCCTGACATCCGTCGTGATCTGGCTGAGGTCGACCTCACCATGGTGGTTGATCCAGGACGACGTATTTATGTTCGCCAAGTGGCAATTTCTGGTAATGCAAAAACGCGTGACATAGTCATTCGTCGCGAGATGCGTCAGTTTGAGAGCTCTTGGTTTGATAGCGACAAGATTGACTTGTCTAAGAAGCGCTTAGGCCGCTTGGGCTATTTTGTGGAGACAGACATTACCACCCAGGATGTTCCGGGCTCTCCTGATCAGGTAGATGTCCAAGTGAAAGTGAAAGAAAAACCAACGGGTGCAGTAACGATTGGTGCAGGTTACTCTTCAACAGAAAAAGTAATTCTGTCTGCCGGCATAAATCAAGAGAATGCTTTTGGTACTGGTACGTCAGTTGGTTTAAATACTGCTTTAGGTAAGGTTAATCAAAGTCTCGCCTTGTCGAACTACGATCCTTATTTTACTGAGGATGGTATCAGCCGCTACACTGATCTTTACTACCGCTCATCTAAACCGCTTTATTACGTCGGTGATCCAGATTATCAAATTAAATCGGTAGGCTCTAATATTAAATTTGGCGTTCCTTATACTGAAGTGGACCGTGTATTCTTCGGGACCGGTATTGAGGCATACCGAATCAATACCACCATTAATACTCCGCAGCCTTACTTAAACTATGCTCAAACTTATAACATTGCAGCGCCAGGATATCCTGCTACCTTAACCACATATAATGTTCCGGCAACTGTTGGTTGGTCACGTGATGGGCGTGATAGTTCTTTAATACCATCATCTGGATCCTTACAGCAGTTGTCAGGTGAAGTTGGAACACCTGCCGGCAATATGACCTTCTATCGCCTCTTTGGCCAATATCAGAAATATCACTCATTTTCTAAAGGAAATATCCTATCCTTTAATGGTGAGGTTGGTTATGGTGAGGCTTATGGATCACATGCCTTCCCAATTACCAAGAATTACTATGTGGGCGGCATTGGTTCGGTTCGAGGCTACTCTCCAGGCTCACTGGGCCCTACCTACTACAACACCAATATTGGGTCTTATCAGCCTACCGGTGGCCAATCTAAAATTGTGAGTAATGTGGAATACACCATTCCAGTGCCTGGTTCTGGGGTTGACAAGACCCTGCGCGTATTTACCTTCGTAGACGGTGGTAATGCCTTTGGAACCAATGTTAATCTGGTCTTAAAATACTCCTATGGCTTAGGTTTATCATGGATATCACCGTTAGGACCCTTGAAATTCAGTTACGGTCTACCGTATAAATCTCTGCCAACGGATAATGTTCAGCGTTTGCAGTTTCAGGTTGGTACAGCGTTTTAATTGTTTAAGGAAATTTTATGAAGTTTTATTACTCTTCAAAATGGATTCAACTAGGCTTAGTTGCTCTAATAGCAACTGTAGCTGCTCCAACAGTCTTTGCACAAGATACTGGTATACGCGTGGCGGTTGTGAACTCAGAAAAAGTATTTAATGAGTCCAATTTGGCCAAAGCAATGCAAACCCGTCTGCAAAACGAATTTACTAAGCGTCAAAATGATTTGCGTGATAGCGCACAAAAGATTAAGTCTGCTGCTGAAAAGCTAGATCGTGATGCTGCTGTAATGAATGAAGCGGAGCGTATTCGCCGCCAACGTGAGTTGGCGGATCAGGATCGTGAATTGCAACGTAAGCAACGTGAATTTACAGAAGATCTGAATCAGCGGACATTTGAAGAACGCGCCAAGATTGCTGAAAAAGCAAACTCAATTCTCAAGCAAATCGCTGAGCAAAGAAAAATCGACGTCATTGTTCAAGAAGCTGCTTATGTTAGCCCTAAGGCCGACGTAACCGATGATGTCATCAAGGCTTTGAATAGTCTTAAGTAAGTTTTATGCCCACCGCCAACGAGCTAGCCGAACAGTTTCAAGCAAGCTTGGTGGGGGAGGCCTCCCAAGTATTTACTGGTCTTGCTCCATTAGAGCTTGCACAAGCCAAGCAAATATCCTTCTTATCTAATCCGCTGTATCGTCAACAGGCAAGTGATAGCCTTGCAGGCGCTTTGATTCTGAGTCAGGCTGATTTAGAGTTTTTACAAGCGAATCCAAGTGCTAGCTCATCAAAGCGGGTCTACTTTGTCTCTAAAAACCCTTATGCTACTTTTGCCAGAATGGCGCAGTTTTTTGCAAAATCAAACTCGCCAAAATATGCGCCTGGAATACATCCAAGCGCGGCAATAGATGCCTCAGCTGTTGTTCCCGCTTCATGCCATATTGGCCCCTTTGTGCAAATTGGTGCTGGCGTCAAGTTAGGTGAGCGTGTAGTAATTCTGGTAAACACTAGTCTTGGAATGAATACAGTCATTGCGAGTGATACGCTGGTTTATCCCACAGTCTCTATTTATCACGACACGCAAATTGGTGAGCGCTGCATCATTCATAGCGGTGCTGTGATTGGTGCTGATGGCTTTGGATTTGCACCAGACTTTTCTGCAGCTGGCGGGGAATGGGTCAAGATCCCACAAACTGGCCGAGTTGTAATTGGCAATGATGTCGAGATTGGTGCTTCGACTACGATTGATCGTGGCGCGATGAGTGATACCATCATTGGCTCAGGAAGCAAAATAGATAATCAAGTGCAAATTGCGCACAACGTTACTGTTGGCGATTGCTGTGTGATTGCCGGTTGTGCCGCCATTTCGGGTAGTACAAAAATCGGTAATTTCTGCATTATTGGTGGCGCTGCTAATTTTGCTGGCCATTTAACGATCGCTGATAGAACTACCGTTTCTGGTAATACCTCGATCATTCGCTCGATTACAGAGCCAGGACAGCATTTCACAGGGGTTTATCCCTCAATGCCGCATAGCGCTTGGGAGAAGAATGCTGCCATCTTGCGTGGCCTAGATAAAATACGTCAACGCTTGCGTTTGTTGGATAAAGACAAGTCATCAGAGCCATAAGACTCGCTGGTAATTTAATACTAACTTTAAGTAGGTAATCTATGAGTAAAGCTAATGCAATCGACATTAATCGGATTTTGAAGTTGTTGCCACATCGCTATCCATTTTTATTGGTTGATCGCGTACTTGAAATTACGCCTCGAGAGAGTATTACTGCGCTTAAGAATGTCACTATAAATGAACCATTCTTTCAGGGGCACTTCCCAGATTTTCCAGTGATGCCTGGCGTGCTTATTATTGAAGCTCTTGCTCAGACAGCTGCTTTACTGACGTTCTCTGAAGAGCGCCCCGAAGATGCGGTTTATTACTTTGCAGGTATTGATGGCGCACGCTTTAAAAAGCCGGTATTGCCAGGCGATCAATTAATCATGACCGCTAAGTTGGAGCGCGAGCGTGCTGGTATCTATAAGTTCGCTGTGCAGGCAACTGTAGAAGGCGAGCTTGTTGCTGAAGCAAATATTACTTGTGCAGTTCGTACGAAAGGCGCGTAATGACTCGGATTCATGCATCCGCCGTAGTTGATAGTAAAGCTGAGTTAGCTAGCGATGTTGAGATTGGGCCTTATTCTGTTATCGGCCCCAATGTGAAGATTGGTGCTGGCACAAAGGTAGGCTCGCATACGGTTATTGAAGGCTATACGACCATTGGCAAAGAAAATAATTTTGCGCACTTTGCCTCGATTGGCGGCGCCCCTCAGGATATGAAATACCGTGGTGAACCTACTCAACTGATGATTGGTGATCGCAATACGGTTCGAGAGTTCACGACCATTCATACTGGTACAGCCCAGGACGAAGGTATTACTCGTATTGGCAGTGATAATTGGATCATGTCCTATGTGCACATTGCACATGATTGCCAAATAGGCGATCACACTATCTTCTCTAGTAATGCCCAAATCGCAGGTCACGTACAAGTTCATGACTGGGCGATTATGGGTGGTATGTCTGGCGTACATCAGTTTGTTCGCATAGGGCAGCATGCCATGTTAGGTGGCGGCTCTATCCTAGTGCAAGATGTTCCACCATTTGTGATTGCAGCTGGTGATAAAGCTGCCCCCCATGGAATCAACGCTGAGGGTCTAAAGCGCCGGGGATTTTCAAGTGAAACAATTTCTGCGCTGCGTCAGTCTTATAAGACTCTCTATAAGGATGGCCTCAGTTTTGAGGATGCTAAGGTAGAAATCAAAAAAATGATTACAGCAAATGCAGCTGATACTGCCACCACAGAAAAACTGACCCAGTTTCATGATTTCATTGCCGCCTCTACGCGCGGCATTATTCGGTAAGGCTCAGCTTTGCCTAAGTTAGCTTGTGTAGCTGGCGAACCCTCTGGTGATTTACTTGCTGCACCAGTACTGAGCGCATTGAATCAAATTCCAGATATGGCTGGCCTAGAGGTCTATGGTATTGGTGGTCCTCGCATGCAAGCTCAGGGGATGCGCTCCGATTGGCCTATGGAGACTTTGAGCGTTCGAGGTTATGTTGAGGCAATCAAGCAGCTACCTGCCATACTCAAACTTCGGAAGGAACTCATTCAAAACCTAACAGGTGAAGGCCGACCCGATGTCTATTTAGGCGTAGATGCCCCAGATTTCAATTTAGGTGTTGAGCTTCATTTACGCAAAGCAGGTATTCCAACTTTACATTTAGTTTCGCCATCGATTTGGGCATGGAGAGCGGGGCGCATTAAGAAAATTTCCCAAGCTGTCGAGCGCATGCTGTGTATTTTCCCTTTCGAAACTGAAATCTATGATCGAGCAGGAGTGGCTTCAACTTATGTGGGGCATCCCTTGGCCAGTGAAATTCCGCTTGAGCCAAATACAAACCAGGCTCGAGAAAAAATTACTAAGACACTAGAGCTTCCTAACAGTGCACTCGATGGAATTGTCATTGCAGTTTTACCTGGCAGTCGTAGCTCAGAAATTGAACTGATCGCACCAGTATTCTTTGAAACAATGGTGGTCCTCACGCAGCAGCTCAAGGGTCAAAAGCTTAGCTTCTTAATTCCGGTAGCAACACCAAGGTTACGCGCGCCAATAGAAGAGCTCTTACTCAAAGCTAAAAATAGTCATCCTGACATCTCAATCCATTTACTCGATGGTATGGCAGATGAGGTATTAGAAGCATCCGATGTAGTGTTAATTGCCAGCGGCACAGCGACACTGCAGGCCGCACTCTGGAAAAAGCCAATGGTGATTTCTTATAAGGTGCCCTGGTTAACTGCACAAATTATGAAACGTCAAGGCTACTTACCTTATGTGGGCTTACCGAATATTTTATGTGGTGAGTTTGTAGTTCCAGAGTTATTGCAAAATGACGCTACTCCAGAAAAATTAGCCAAAGCTCTCATCGATTGGTTGAACCATCCCAATAAAGTCGCTGGACTGAAGGCCCAGTTTTCTCAAATGCATGAGACGCTCCGTCGCCCAACTGGCCTCCTAGTTGCGCAAGCTGTTGCACAAACTATTGCAAACAGTCGCCAGAAAAGAGTTCAGTTGTGAGTCTGATTTGGATCTGTGGCGTAGATGAGGCAGGGCGAGGTCCATTAGTTGGAGCAGTAGTAGCGGGGGCGGTAGTGCTTGACCCCAATAATCCTATTAAAGGATTGAAGGATTCTAAAAAGTTAAGCCCAGCACGTCGTGAGTACCTCTTTGAGCAAATCATGGAGAAAGCAAAGGCGTGGGGAGTTGGCGAAGCCAGTCCTGCAGAGATTGACGATATTAATATTTTGCAAGCGACGATGTTGGCAATGCGTCGCGCCATTGAGGATTTAACAAGCAGATTAGGTGCCTGGCCAGATAAGGCTTTAATTGACGGTAATCGTTGCCCTGAGTTACCTATCCCCTCTGAAGCAATTATCAAAGGGGATAGCAAAGAGCCAGCGATTTCAGCAGCATCTATCATTGCTAAAGTAACGCGTGATCGCCAGATGCAAATATTGGACAAGCTTCATCCACAGTATGGATTTGCACAGCATATGGGTTATCCAACCGAAGCTCACTTTGCAGCTCTCAAAGCATATGGCGCATGTGATGAGCATCGAAGAAGTTTTTCTCCTGTGCGCAAAGTTCTTGAGGGCATTACAAGTTAGCCATGAACTTCGATCTCATTACCTCTAAAGAAAATCCTCTATTTAAAGAGATTCGTAACTTACAAGCTACTGGCTCTAAAGGGCAGAAGGCTAGGCTAGCGAGTGGCCAGGCTTTATTAGAAGGCATTCATCTAGTGCAAACTTGGGTGGGCGATCCTGTCTTAAAGACCTTACTTACTTCAGAAATTGGTCTGAAGAATGTAGAAATCTCGCAGGCAGTCTATGAGCATATAGAAATATGTCCTGACACTAAGGTTTATCAACTTGATAGTGCTCTATGGGATTTACTCAGTGAGTTGGTAAATGCACCACAGATTGCTGGTCTACTTGATCTCCCAAAATCGTGCTTAACTCCGCCACAATCGATCGCTACTCTTGGTGGCGATGTGCTCATCTTGGATCGTATTCAGGATGCAGGTAATGTCGGATCCATCTTGCGTACTGCTGCTGCTGCTGGATTTACCCAAGTCATTGCTCTAACAGGATGCGCACATTTATGGTCTACCAAAGTTTTACGTGCTGGCATGGGTGCACATCGCCTATTGGATTTATATGAAGGCTGGTCTAATCAGCAAGTACTCAGTGCAGTGACGGCGCCAATGTTGGCTGCTACTGCTGATGCTGAACAAGACCTGTTCTCTTTAAAGCAAGAGCTCTTGCATTCTGTTGCTTGGGTTATGGGTAGCGAAGGGCAGGGAGTATCAGGGGATCTTCTAGCTCAAGCTAAGGGAATCTCAATTCCGATCGATGCCAGAGTAGAGTCATTAAATGTCTCGACTGCAGCAGCAGTTTGCCTCTTTGAGACCATGCGTGCTAGGCGTGCGCTTCGCTGATGAGGCTCATTACAGTGGTAAGCGCAAATGAATTGCGATAATAGATGATCCTGTTGAATCCACTTGAGGTAATGCAATTGCACAAAGAAACTGATAACAAAACTCTGGAAATGCAATAGGCATTACAGCCCGGTTGTTATAGCCGGTTACTGCCCCGATTCCAATTCCTAGGTCCCAGCCACCTTGACGATAGTAAGCATAGCGACCATATGTATACGCAGTACCCCGATAGTTACTGTTGTAATACCATCCTCCAGCAATATTCCAATTTTGAGAAACTTCTCTTTCAATTCCAAGGCCTGGGTTAAACCCGTTATAGCCTGATTTTGAATGAACACTGGCTCCATTAATTTGAAGATAAGTTTGCTCAGCCTGAATAACAATACTTGACAAGCTTAAAGCGATGAAGGTTATGATTTTAAATAATATTTTGTACGCAGATGCCTCAATATCTTTTATGTACATTTGGCGATAGCTACAATTTATTTTTATCATCTATTGAAGTTAAGCTCGAAAGAAGTCTTGAGAATATTAGCATTCTAGCCCAGAATGGTTTTATCGGATTTCATGGCTTGTAATACAGTGGTTGCAATCTCTTCAATCGATTTGCTAGTGGTTAAGACCCAGGGAATGGATTGTTTTTTCATCATTGCGGTCGCTTCATTAATTTCATAACGACAATTTTCTAGTTTGGCGTAATTACTACCTGGACGTCTTTCATTCCGAATCTCTGAAAGCCGCTCAGCATCAATCATGAGACCAAAAATCTTTTGGCGATAGGGTATCAAGTCTTTGGGCAGCTGCCCGCGCTCGAAGTCTTCCGGAATCAGTGGATAGTTTGCTGCCTTTAATCCATACTGCATTGCTAAGTAAAGGCTAGTTGGGGTTTTACCAACCCGAGAGATGCCGACCAAGATGACATCAGCCTCAACCAGATTTTGATTTGATTGACCATCATCGTGAGCCAAAGAGTAATTGATGGCTTCGATACGGTTTTTATAAGCCTCGGTGTCCGCATTGTGATGCAAGCGGTTCATAGCATGGGTTGATTTCATGCTTAGCGCAGCTTCTAGGGGCGCTACGAAGGTTTGAAACATATCCAAAATCAGGCCGTTAGCTTTGGCGACAATGCTATTGAGTTCAGTGTTCACCAGGGTGGTGAACACAATGGGCTGTACCCCGTATTTATTAGAAGCCTGGTTAATGCTGCTGACAGCATCATGAGCCTTATCAACACTGTCGACAAAGGGAATGCGGATGTGCTTAAAAGTGGCCTCAAATTGGGCCAGAATCGATTGGCTGAAGTTCTCGGCGGTGATACCGGTTCCATCAGAAACAATAAAAACTATACGGGTTTCGGTAGACATGGTTTTGGCTTAAAAGTCAGGGTCAGCACTACAATAGGATGTATTGAAGTATGCCCCATTTTGAGTGGCCGCTCGACCAGTTTTCCTACCCTTAGAGAGTTTTTATGTCCAACCAACAGCAACAAAATAGCAGTATGGCAGATGCCTATGTTTTGCCTTTTGAGCAGCTTCGCATGACTGATGTTGAATCAGTCGGCGGTAAGAATGCTTCATTGGGCGAGATGATTTCTCAGCTAGCTTCTACAGGAGTGCGTGTACCGACTGGTTTTGCGACTACTGCTTTAGCATTTCGTGATTTTCTGGAACACAATACGCTGACCGAGCGGATTCAAAAGCGTTTGGAAGGCTTGAACATTGATGATGTTCGGGCATTAGCGCAAGCTGGTGCTGAAATCCGCAACTGGATCGAAACAGCACCATTTCAGAGTAAGCTCGAAGAAGAAATACGTAAAGCATTTGCCGTATTGGATGATTCTGGTAAAGGTTCTTTTGCTGTACGTTCATCTGCTACTGCAGAAGACTTACCAGACGCTTCATTTGCTGGGCAGCAAGAAACATTTTTGAACGTTGAAGGCGTCGATGATGTTCTGAAAAAAATCCGTGAAGTATTCGCCTCTCTT
>Ga0304729_1001234_pt1 | contig 17318 bp, 20 predicted proteins | sample C_131016_MF_Meta_FD_190475 | JGI IMG/M metagenome (GOLD analysis project Ga0304729, IMG submission 190475) | Freshwater microbial communities from Lake Croche, Canada to study carbon cycling - C_131016_MF_MetaG (v2) (version 2) | ecosystem: Environmental > Aquatic > Freshwater > Lake | place... | reverse complement strand
AAACCTTTAGATGCCAGCAACATGCGGGCTTCTTGGTAACGGGTGGTAGGAACAGACAACTGACCGGTAGAAGCGTCTATCTCGGGTTTGAAGTCTGCAGTCTTGAGAGTTTCAATCGCAATTTGTTTGTCTGCGTCATTAAGCATCAACACCAAAGGACGATATGGGGTGGGCTTCATCGAAGTGAAGAACACCGCGACTGACATCAGCAACATAAAGATCACCATGAATGGCAATGCTTTGCGCACGCTGGGTTGGCGCAACACGTCCATCACCAAAGCGCCAGGGCCTTCTTTGGAATTGAGCCACGCAGGTAATTTTGAGCCCTCTACTTTGAGAGCCGTGCCCGTGGCATTGCCCGCGCCAGCAGTGGCTGCGTTATCAGACGCCTGGCCCGAGGGCAAGGTCATCGCGTTCATATTGAGAGTATCTGTAGCCATATATGTCTTTCAGTCCAACATCAAACCGGCATGTTCATGATTTCCTCGTACGCCTTCATCACTTTGTTGCGTACTTGGAGGGTGGCTTCAAAAGCCAGAGAAGATTTCTGCATACTCAGCACCACTTCGGTGAGGGGCACTTCTTCGCCGCGGTCATAGGCGTCAGACAACGCACCAGACTTGTTATCTGCTTCGTTGACTTTGTCGAGCGCGTTTTTGACCGAGTCAAAAAACGTCGGTTGACCTACTTTGGTAGCGGTGGGTTCTGTCGTTGCACCCGCACCGCCAGCGGCTTGGGATTGGTAACTGCGCAAAACCTCCAGCATGGACTGGACGTTGGCGCTAGAAATTCGATCGATCATGCGGCGACTCCTTCAGACATGCCACGGCTACGCAGTTGTGCGAGCTTGTAGCGCAAGGTACGTGGGCTGATGCCCAACTTGGCAGCCGCTTCCATGCGGCTGTCGGTGCTTTGGATCGCAGCCATGATCACCTGCTGTTCGCTCACCATCACGGCGTGCTCTAAGTTCACAGGGGTTTCAGTGGTGCGAATTTCAATCGGTGCGCTTGACGCGGGTTGTGGGTAAACAGGTTGTGCATATGAAGCCTGTGCATAAGAAGGCTGTGCGTAAGTCACAGCGGGCATCGTTTGCACTAGGTTTTCCATTTGGCTGGCGTAGCCTGCTTGGTCGTCTAAGCCGGCATCGTCAAACATCACATGGGCGGGAGTGACCACACGGCCACCACACAAGACGACAGCGCGTTGCACCACGTTTTCTAATTCACGGACGTTGCCTGGCCAGGGGTAGCTGGTCAACATCGCTTGGGCTTCTGGTGACACTGAGAAAGGCAAACCACCTTTGATATGGCGCGTCAGCGATTGGATGACCAAAGGCATGATGTCGCCTGGACGGTCTTTCAAGGGCTGAATACGTAAGCGGAAGGTACTGATACGGAAATACAAGTCTTCGCGAAATTCGCGTTGCTCGATCGCGAGCTTTAAATCTTTGTTGGTGGCAGCAATCACGCGCACATTCAAGTCGATCAAAGCCTCGCCGCCTAAACGGTTGAGCTTTTTCTCTTGCAAGACGCGCAACAACTTGGCTTGCAAGTTGATCGGCATCTCGCCAATCTCGTCCAAGAAAATCGTGCCGCCTTCGGCTTGTTCAAACAAACCTTTGTGTTCTTTCAAAGCGCCGGTAAAAGCGCCCTTCTCGTGGCCAAACAACATATCTTCGATCAAATGCTCTGGCATCGCTGCGCAGTTCAAGGCGACGAACGGGCCTTTGGCGCGGGGAGATGATTCGTGCAATACGCGGGCCAGCACTTCTTTACCAGCGCCTGTTGGGCCGACTAATAAAGCGGTAACTTCGGTTTGTGCCACGCGTTGGGCCAACGCCAGCAGGTGTTGGCTGGTAGGGTCTACAAACACATAGCTTTTGGTAGTGAGTTCAGGAGAATTCAAACCTTGCACGGCTTCTTGCCATACAGCGGGTGACCATTCGTCGGCGGGCAATACATGCAAAGCGCCTAAACGCATCGCGTCGACAGCAACTTCCATTCGACGGCGGTCTACGCGGCACAGCACAGGCACGGTGTTACCGAGTTGACCGATGAGGGTTTGGACCTCTTGCAGCAACTCGGCGCTATCGCCTAAGCGGATGACCAGCATGTGCGCGCGGCGTAATGCCAGCGTGAGCTCACCAAGGGTGCGAACAGTTTCCAAGCTGATGCCGGCGGCATCTAGCTGGGCGCGATCTGCGTCGACGATTGGACTAAATGGGTCCAACCATACGGCATGAATAACGTTGACAGAAGAAGCAATCACTTTTGAACAGCCTAGTAATAAAGGTATGACTGTTATGCAAAGTGCGTGCCAGCACGAAGTGAAGCCTAAATAATTAAGTTAACCTGCTGAAATGGGCCGCTAGGGTCAGTATTTCGACGATTCGTCGTCTTGCCGACAGCCAATGTGGGCTTGAGTTTGGCCGTATTACCAGCCATTGGCGCGGGTTTGGCAGTGAAACCGCTGCAAAAGCGCCCGTCATTGCGCAAAACCTCTATAGAAGGAATATTGCGCGAACGAAAACCCATCAACTTACAGCTGTAGGGGGTTCGAACGTCCCAAGTGATCGCCATATGGCGACAGTCCCAGCAGTTCGGGCCCTTTGTGGGACCCGCTGCTAAGTCTGCTGCTTGAGGCGTTTGGCCTTGGGCGGCTTTCATGGTTTAGCCGTTATGCGCTTGCAGCTGTTTAGTTACCTAACAACTTCAAGACTGACTGTTGGCTGGTGTTCGCTTGCGCCAACACCGCTGTCGCTGCTTGCTGCATGATTTGGGTTTTGGCCAATTCAGTGGAGGCAGAAGCGTAATCGGCGTCTTCGATCGTGCTGCGTGAAGCAGACAAGTTCATAGACACGTTTGTCAAATTTGTTACGACATGGTCAAGTCGGTTCATCACCGCACCCATGGTTGCACGTGTGGCGTTCACACGGTCCATCACAGCGTCAAGTTTTGTCAGAACGTCGGTTGCACCTTGTGAAGTGTTGATACGTGCGGAGCGTTGCTCCACATTGAGGTCGACGTCACCTGTGATCTCACTGGTGATAGGGCCGTTTTTACCAAAGTCTGCCAAGTCGATAGTGACGACTTGTTGTGCGCTGGCTCCCACTTGGAAGGCCAAGCGGCCTACTTTTGGAGGATCCATGTCTTCGCTTGAACGTCCACCAAAAGTGCCCTCTTGGAATCCCAAGGCAGCAAAGTTGCTGTTCGGTCCGAAGCCATCATCACCAGAAGAAATGGTGAACGCTTTGCCGGTGGCATTGAGCTTCAACATCTGGTCAGATGGAGGTGCGCCTCCAGGAGCTGGTGATTTAGGTAAGAGCGCAGGATCAGAGATCATGCGAACTGTGCCGTAGACAGTTTTGGCCATCTTGGATGTAGCAACAGCCTGCGCAGCAATACCAGCTGCAGCTTGCGCGGGGATGCTACCGATTGCGGTTACATCGTTGTTGCCCATGCTGTTGGCGGTGACTGTTGACAGACCTATGGTTGGAATAGTGAGTCCCGCGGGGGCAGCTAATGCTCCCTTCAACTCAAAAGGAGAACCTGGAATATTTGAAGTAACAAGTAAGTTAGTAGTTCCCGCTTCAAGACTTACGCTAATGTTTTTTAGTGTTGAATTACTTCCAATACTTGTATTTATCGCGGCCATCAACTTAGTAGCCAAGTCCGCTGCTGTGTTTGCAGTGGTAACAGCTGACCCTATAGTGATGCCGTTGATAACTACAGTTGCAGAATCTCCAACGGCTACTGTGCCACCCAAAGAAATGCGTGATACCTGTGAAACTGACCCGCCCTTATCTAATCCGAAACTGGAAGCTGATAAGTTTTGTACGTTTGAGTCAAACCAAACCGACATATTGCGGCCGTCAGAGGATAGGGTCACACCGTTACCATTATTGGTGGCAGTTATGCCATGTTGACCGGTGCGCTCATTAATAGCAGTCACCACCTTATTGCGACGTTCTGTTCCTGTTTCGTTTTGAACGAATGCTACGTTGATAGGCGTTCCATTTACATACAAAGTGTAATTACCGCTTGCTGGCACAAGGGTTGTTGTATTTGATCCTGCAGTTAGTGCAGGATTTGCGATTGCACGCACACCTGTTTCGGGCGATTGTGAATTGATGGCGTTTGCAATAGCAATTGCACTAGAGCTTTTATCGCTACTTGTTATTGCAGTATTAGAGTAAATATCATCTGCCGATGTAGTCGGTCTAATTTTTATGCCGTTGATCGTCAAATCATCCATGCCCAGCGGTTTGAAGCTAGCAGGCATGTTGGGTTTGAGATTAACGTTTGAAATATCACCACCTGCGCTCTTAGAAGTGGCAAGTGTGTATGAAGTCCCTGGGATTGTTGCCGTCAATATCAACTCGCCCGTTGAATTTCCAGCGCTAGCAGTGACTCCCAATGTTGTGTCAAGATTAATTTTGGAAATTAATGAGGCTCTTGCAGCTTGCGCATATACACGCGTGTCTGTACCAGCAACAACTGCGGAGGCAGTATTTGTGAAAGGTTTTCCATTAATTGTTACTGTGAAAGTGTCAGTAGCTGCCACTGTTCCACTGATAGTAAAACTCTCAACTTGAGCCTGTGCTGGTCCGACCACCGGACGTGGGCTAGTATTAACAACTGACTCATTTTTGGTGAAATTACCAGTGATCAACCCAGCACGTGTAATGTCACCTGTTGAGCCAGCTGTCAAAACAATAGGTGCTTGAATCTTCGATTCGAGTGAGTAGGTTCCAGCTTGAACTCCTTGACGCAGACCCGTGCGACTTCCAAAGTCATCTGCATTGGCTGTAGTTTCAAAACGAACTTCAATATTGCGTCCGTCTTGTGCTACCAAGCTAATACCTTTTGCATCAGATCCCGTGTCAATGGCTTTAACGCCAGTTTTGTCAGATATAAGGTTGATGGCACGAACAACCGCTGCACGTGATTCACGTGTGTTGTTCATCACTGTAGTGATATCGGCACTTGCGTAGCCGTTGACAAAAACAACACCAGACACCACAGCGGTTCCAGACATCGCTTTACCAGACATGATGTTTTCATTTACCTTGGCAAATACACCAGTACCAGGAGATGCAGTGAAGTTTTGAGCAGTTACTTCAACAATCCCTGTCACACCAGTTGTGCCGGGTAATACTGACAATGTAGGTACGTCACCTTCTTTGGTAGCGAAAGTTACATTTACAACTGAACTACCAGCTGCGTAGCTGACTACGCGTCCTGTAGTGGCAGTATCAAACTGTGGGTTACCTTTCAAAGTCGCTGCAATTTTTGCTGCAACCAAAGGTGTTGTGTTGTCTGCTGCCGTCAATGTAACGGGGATACCTGCTACTGTGATGGTGCCTACAGTTGGTGTTCCACCCAAAGTGATGCTTTGGGTTTCGCCTTGTGAAGTGCCGCTGTCAACTGCTTTGCGGTTGATCGCTGCAGCTTTTGCAATCGCGCTACCGGCTGCATTATTCAAGGATGAGAGTTTGTCGTCCGAAGGATAAGAGGCGCCGATATCAATGCCGTTGATTTGCAAATCACCATTACGAAGTGCAGGAATACTTCCATCTACTGCAATGCTCAATGAAACAGCACGCGATGTAGTTACAGTGGCAGTGCCTGTCGAATCTTTTAAGGTGTAGACCACATCATCAGAAAGAATCTGATTATTTAAGCCATTAGCCTTTGATAACGTAACAGTTCCATTTGCCGCATTTAAGGTGCCAGTGAGTGCTATTGTTTGATTGTCATTGGTTAGAAATGATGCTGACAGAACACCTGCTGAAGTAACGCTAATGCTAAGAGCGCCACTTTTAGTGAAAGCGCCATTATTACTAAATGCTTCAGTGGCTTGAGTGACAGCTACCCTAGCAGTGCTGTATGCAGGTTGAGCTGACATGGTTCCATTAAGAATCACAGGAATTTGAGGCACATCCCCTTCAGCAGGTCCATACGTGATTGTTAGAAGTCCAGCACCATCTTCTGTAATAGTGCGCCCTGATGTTAAGGGGCTGAATGCACTTGTAGATTCAAGGGCTGTTTTAATTTGAGTTGCGAACGCTGTAGCGCTAGCAACGTTAGTAATATTCACATCAATTCCGGCAACATTTATCGTGCCAGTTGCTAAAGTAGGTGTTCCAGTGGCAAAGTTTAATGTCTGCTTTTCACCAGCATCCGCACCTGTAACATTTCTAGTAGTCGTAGGATTAATAAAAACCGATCCAGACAAATTATTAGATGTAGCCTTATAAACAGGCATCTCACCCACGCGCTCGCCAGCAGTACCGTTTAAAACTGGAAAACCGTTCCACTCTGTATTGTCAGAAATCTGAACAATCTGTTGTTTGAGTTGCTGGAATTCCAAGTCCAAGTAACTACGCTGTGCGTTGTCGTTGGTGTCGTTGACTGCTTGAACGGCTAATTCACGCATGCGTTGCAGCATGTCGGTAATTCCGTTGGTCGCGCCCTCAGCGGTTTGGATCAGGTTAATGGCGTCGTTCGCATTTCGCACGGCTTGGTTCAAGCTGCGAATTTGATGCGTCATACGCGTTGCGATTGCCATACCGGCGGCATCGTCTCTAGCCGAGTTGATGCGCTTGCCTGTTGACAATTGCTGCATTGCGACAGTTTGTGCACGACCGGATGTACCGAGTGCCATCTGTGAAAACAATGCTTTGACGTTGGTATTAATAACTGCCATTTTTTTCTCCTGACCTAACTAGGTCGAATAAACTTACCACTGGTTAAGCACAACGCGTGCCAACTCTGTTTTGCTCATCTGAATAGGTAAAAACCTGTTTTTTTGACAATTTTTCGACATTTCTTTGAACATTAAAGTACTCAGTGGCAAGGTTTTGTCGCTTTATCGGCAAGCGTTTGCCGCTTGGCCGGTTTGGTCGACTTGTTGCCGCTTAGTGCGTCATTCCTGAAGCTGCGGGCATCATGGACTGGCTGAAATCGTCCAAAGACAACATCTCAGCTTGCAATTCCAATTGCTCGGGGTAGAGGCTCAAACCGTGGCGAGCCACAGCTAAAGCGCGCTCTGGATCGAGGTTGCAGCGTAGGGCGCGAACAAACATCACCAGAGTGAAAGGAGGGGTTTTCTCGCCTTGGATGTCGACGAGTTCTTCGATCAATTCCACAGCCAATTGCCAGTCTTGGTTGGTCATGGCCAACAAACTAGAAATAGCCAACATGTCTTCGCTATGGGGATATATGCTCAAACCAGCGTCGCCCAAAGCGCTTGCCAATGCCATTTGCTCAGTTGCCACCAAAGATTGGATGGTTTCGCGAATCTCCGCAGGGCTAAATCGCTTGATGGTTTGGGCGTTCAGCAATCCACCAACGGCGGCCTGGTTCATCAATTCTTGAATAAGTGTCATAGCAAAGCTCCTGCTTAAAGTGTCAGAAAGTTCCCGCCAATGAGGGATTTCATTGCCGGTTTGTAGAGGGTCAAGCAAAAGGAGTGCCAGATCTTTTCTTCATAATCCAAGCTTTAAACCTTCTCATATATGCAACTAGCCGAACTCTTCACCACATGCGAACAACTGCAACAAGCGGGCAAGGCGGATGAGGCACTCCATACCTATAAAACTTGGTTAGAGGCATCCACCGACCCGAACCGCTTTATGGGCTGGTTCAATTACGGGTCTTTGTTGCAATCGACTGGCGATACGCCGGCAGCTGAAGGCGCCTATCGGCAATGTTTGGCTGTTCAACCGAGATTTCCGCAAGCGTTGATTAACCTTGGGCTGACACTTGAGAAACTAGGTAAGCGTGACGAGGCCTTGCAGCAATGGGCTTCGCTGGTAAGTCAGCGCTACCTTCAAGATGCTCCTGCTTCAGACATGATCACCATGGCGCTCAACCATATTGGACGGGTGCAGGAAGAACTCAAACAATACGATTTGGCAGAACAAGCGTTAGAGCAAAGCTTGGCGATAGACCCGAAACAAACCCCTGCCCTGCAACATTGGATCCACATTCGCCAGAAGTCTTGTGCTTGGCCTGTCTATAAGCCGCTGCCCAACATCACGCAAAACGCCATGCTGATGGCGACTTCGCCTCTGGCCATGCTGGCTTTGACGGACGATCCTGTGCAGCAATTGCTGACAGCTTTTGCTTTTGTGGAGCGAACTTACAGTTTTAAAGAAGAGTTTTTAAGCAAGGGGCGTGTTTATAACCACGCGAAGTTGCGTATTGGTTTTGTGTCTGGCGACTTGTGTGTTCATGCGGTTGGCTTGCTTTTGGCAGAACTGATTGAAAACATAGACCGAACTAAGCATGAAGTGGTGGCTTATGACTTTAGTCCTGAAGACGGTTCGGCGCATAGGGCCAGGCTTAAAAATGCTTTTGACCATGTGCGGGCTATTCACACGCTCACCGATAGGCAAGTTGCTGAGCAGGTCTTGGAAGATGAAATTGATGTTTTGATAGATTTGCACGGCTTGAGCTCTGGAGCGCGTCCAGGTATTTTTGCTTTGCACCCTGCGCCCAAGCAAGGGACTTATCTTGGGTTTATTGGCACGACTGGTATGCCTTGGTTTGATTTTGTGATTGCTGACCGGTACGCCTTACCGCCGGAACTTGCGACTTATTTCACAGAAAAACCGCTTTATGTAGAGGGAAGTTTTATTCCCCTCACTCGTGATGAAGCGCCTGCGCGCGAAGCCTCACGTAGCGAGTTTGGTTTGAGTGAGGAGGCGTTTGTGATGGCAGCATTTGGCAATGTTTATAAAATTACGCCTGAGATGTTTGCCACTTGGATGGAGTTGTTAAAAGAAATACCAAGGTCGGTGCTTTGGATAATTGACGACAACCCCACAACGACTGCCAACCTTAAAGCCCATGCCGTTTCTGCAAATGCGGACTTGAACCGAATTCAATTCACACCACGCGCCACGCATATTGAATACAAGGCCAAGTTACGGTTGGCGGATGTATTTTTAGATACGTTTCCTTATAACTGTGGTTCAACTACGAATGATGTGGTGCAGGCGGGCGTGCCGATTGTGACTATGAGTGGCAGGACATTGGTTTCTCGAATGGGGGGGTCGATATTGCAAGCCACAGGGAAATCTTCAGATCTTGTTGCTAATTCTTATGGTGACTACATAACCAAGATAAAAACTTTGTCTGAAGTTGCCAAATCAACTGATTACTATCCACCCAAAAATAATGTTTGGAAGTTTCCTATTTAAGGTTTTTGCCCAAATTTATTATTCACGTTGACATTTGAACCGAAGTTATTTTCAACCCCTTGGTTAAAGATTTAGGTCGCCCACCCTTTGCACCATTAAGCCTGGCAGCAACAGCCTTTGCTTCGGTCTTCGCCCTACCCGCCTTTGCTGCCTGCTGACTTGTCCAATTACGGCTACCAAATACGCCTGACAAAAGTCCTGTCACAGACAAATCAACACTGAGTCTTGGCCAATGAAGCCCTGTTCCTTGGGGTGATAGCTCAATAATTTTTAAGTCGGCATCTTTTACGCCTTGCAGTCCTTGCGCAAGATTTGGTGGGAATGAAAAATTTGCCCCATTGCTTAGGTGCACCACTATCAGGTTCTTTTTTAGATCATATTTCGCTGAAACTGCTTGCAAGCTATCTGCCAACATAGCCTCACCCCGAACTTTTGCTTGGGCGATACTTTTTAATTCTTCATTCGACCATTTGTGATTTTTCTCAAGTACCGTCATGTAAGTCACTCCAAATCTTATTTAACTCGGCAATGTGCAATGTTGTTGCTTCAATAGCCTGCGCTACTTCTTGTAATTTTGGTTTACCTGTAATCGTCATCACTTCCAACTTACTATCAATAGACAGTCGAATCTCCCACCCTGGCCCCAATACATGTACGTGAGGTGGCAAGTGGTCGTTTGGGTAAAAGACCAGATTTAAGTTTTTTTCCTTTATTCTTGCCATTATCATAACCCATCTAGTTGGGTTTTAAGTTGCTCATTAGTATGTTATTTAGATAAACACAAGTCTCTTTAAGAGTTGCTTTTAAAAGCTTTAAGTCCAATTTAAAAGTTAGAGGAATTACACATTTGATCATATATTTGTATATATTTAGAAATTATGTATATAATGAGAAACATATGTCAGCTAAACTTACACATACAAGCACTGCAGTCTCAGAAAAGCTCCAAACCCTTGGCCGGTCCATCCGCGCGCATCGGAAAAGCTTGTCCATCAGCGCAGCAACAACTGCTGAGTGCGCTCATATTTCACGGGTCACTTTGCACCGCATAGAAAAGGGCGAACCGTCAGTCACTATGGGGGCTTATTTCACAGTCTTGGACGCTTTGGGTTTACAAATTCAAGCCAAGACAAAAGCTGGTTCTGATGATGAATTACCAGGAGCATCCGCAACCTCAATCATCCCTGCTGCGATCAAGCTAGCTGACTATCCACAGTTAAAACAACTGTCCTGGCATATCCATGGCCTAGACGCGCTCACACCTATCGAAGCTTTTGGAATTTACGATCGCAATTGGCGACACCTGGATCAAACGATCTTGGCAGATCATGAAAAAGCGTTGATAGATGCCCTAAAGCGTGCAGATGCTGCTGGAGAGCTATAGATGTTTAAAAGACAACACCACCAGCGAATAGCCAGTGTTTTAGAGGCACTGAACAACCAGCTTCTTTTTGAAAACCATTGTTACTTTGGTGGTGGGACGGCAATAACGCTTATGTATGGCGAATTCAGACAATCTGTAGATATAGATTTCTTGGTGTCTGATCTAGTTAGCTATAGAAACCTAAGGCAACTACTTACAGGGCCAGAAGGAATCAATGCCATTCGCAAGTCTGAAGCTACTGCCTTGAAGCAGCAAAAAGAAATTCGTGCCGATCAGTATGGGCTTCGGACAACTTTATTGGTTGATAACAACCCCATTAAATTTGAAATCATTCTTGAAGGGCGAATCACACTAGAAATGCCAGGCAAGTCAGATCAACTCTGCGGCATTTCTACCCTGACCCGTTTAGATATGGCCACCAGCAAGCTTTTAGCGAATGCCGATCGATGGGCTGATGCTTCGGTTTTCAGTCGTGATGTCATTGATTTGGCCATGATGGCGCCTTCTACGGAGCTATTGAATAATGCCATTTCTAAGGCGCAACTCGCTTATGGAAATTCAATCGTGCGCGATCTAAATAAGGCCATTGAAAAGCTCACCACGCGCAATGATTGGTTTGATAGGTGTATTTTGGCTATGGATATAGAGACGCCTAAGGCGTTGATTTGGAAAAATTTGCAGCCGTTGATACAAAAAGTTTAATCAATGCTTTAAACGCGAATCTCTCTCCAAAGCTGATATCAAATTAGTGAGCCTCTCCATAGCTGATTTATATACAACATTGTCTTGCCTCCTATCAACAGCCAACACCATGACGATGAGCGCATCATCTTCGACCATATAGACCAAACGAAATCCTAGTTTGCGCAGTTTTATTTTGTAGCAACCGTTCAAAGCGCCATGTAATTCGCTTCCTGGCACATGTGGGTTTTCTAAGCGTTTTTTTAATAATTTCCGAAATGTCTCTTTGACCGATCCGTCAAGAGTTTTCCAATCGGTTAAAGCGCTTGGTACAAACTTCAGTCGATATTTGTACTTGCTTCCATTTTTAGATGTCATCAATGTCCACTTCAATCGCTTTGGATCGCTCCGACATGCGAGACAGCACCTTTCGGTTCAACTCCTGATCATCCAGTTCTTCGAGTAACGCCTCAAACAAAGCTGGCTCAATCATGTAGAAAGCCGCTTTGTTGTGGTTTAGCACTGCAACAGGCCTGCTTTTAGCGTCTCGCAAGACTGCAGCAGGATTTTTCTTAAATTCAGACATGCTGATCATGACATCAGAATAAATTTTTTCCATAATAGCTCCAATATTAGAGCCAATTATAGATCTTAATTTATGTTTATTTGCGCTTGTTTGTTCCATAACCTCAATAATATCGCCAGAACATTTTTTGTGATCAAAGTGTTACTAAAAATTTAATTAAAAGATAAAAGTAATTATAAAATTTACTATTTTATAAAAGAATAATTTTTAGGATGTGTATGAGCACTGAATTTGAAGAAATCAAAAAAGGCTTGCTTGAAGCAATTAAGCACGCTGAAAGTCGTTCACCTAAAACACTCATATCAAGCAAGCGCAAGATATTGCGCGCCAAATTAAAAGGTGAACATATGTCAAAACTCAAACTGCGCAAGTGGGACAGCGCAGAACATCTCAAGACCGAAGAGGATATGGCCCTATACCTAGAGGCATGTTTTCAAGAGGCCGGGGACGACGCACTTTTTATAGCGAAGGCGCTTGGCAATATTGCTCGCGCTAAAGGCATGTCTCAACTTTCGCGCGACACGGGGCTTGGACGTGAAAGCCTCTACAAAGCCCTATCTGGTGAAGGCAATCCAAGTTTTGCCACGATTCTTAAAGTGACTACAGCTTTAGGAATTAAGTTACATGCGCAGTCTATGCAAACTGCCATTACATGAACATCAACCACTTCACCTACCGAGTCACATGGTCTTCTGATGACAAAGAACACGTTGGTCTTTGTGCCGAGTTCCCCTCACTTTCTTGGCTAGCCCCCTCTCCCGAAAAGGCGCTCTCAGGTATTCGCAAGGTAGTGGCTGATGTTCTTAAAGAAATGACAGCATCTCCTCTCGCTGCTAACGACAAAGTAGGCCGTAAATTACAAGACTTAGCCTTAACGCACTCGAAACCACGAGCGCCAAAGAAAACAACTTAGTAAACTGACTTTTTAGTAAACCCACTCAAAACGGATTCACAACAGTCACCCCGTCCATCAACATACCACTTTGCATATCCTCGGACAGCAACGTTTTTACCCCTCCCAGTATGGCGTTGGCAACAATATTGGCGTCATAAAGTGAGAGTTGATATCGTTGCGCTAGAACAACCGCTTTTTCATGAGAAGCCAGTGTTACTGGCAACACTTCACAAGTGGATTTAAGTGTCTCTAAAACGGCGTCAATGTCTTCCCAAGTCATTTTGAGTTTGCGTAGGCACACAGATGCAACCTCGTTGAGCACTTGTACGCTGATCAACCCGCCTGATTGCAAAAGCGATTCGGCACGATCGGCTTTTACCGTATCGCTTGAGAACAAATACAAGACAACATTGCTGTCGATGAAAGGCTTGGCCATAGAAGTGTTAGCGGGCGTTAGCCTCAAAACGGTCAAAGTGAAAGTCTGCAGGCAGTCGGCCACGGAATTGGCGCAACTGCGCAAGTAGTTCTTTAGTTCCAGCCTTCTTACTCACCTCAAAAGTACGTGCGCCAATCAGGTGAAGCTCAACCTCTTCACCCTCCTTTAAATCAAGCGCCTGAACTAAGCCAGCAGGGAATCTGACGGCCAAAGAGTTGCCCCATTTGGAAACTTGCATAGTACTTTCCTTTTTAGATCTACATTTTAAATTGTATATCTTTTTGTCTGCCTTACTGCCACCCGTTATCTTGGCCTGATTAGACTGAAGTCGTAACTCCAAATTTCAAGCCAGTTGCTTTTAGTACTGCACTTAGTGTTTTTATTGTTGGGTTTCCCCGCGTTGATAGTGTTCGATACAAGGTCTCACGAGAAAGCGCAGCTTTTTCGGCAATAAAGGCCATTCCACCTCTGGCCTCAACAACTTTTCTAAGAGCTATTAAATAGGTTTTAGGATCATCATCTTGACTTGCAGCATTTAAAAATTCTGCCGCAAAATCTGCGTCCTTTAATTGGATGAAAAGCCACTCATCATGCTTGATTGGCGCTTTCATTTTATTTCCTTTGTTTGCCAAATTTTCCATCTGTTAATTGCGATTTGAATGTCTGCTTTCTGAGTTCTTTTGTCACCGCCACTACATAACAAGACCATTCTCTTATTTTCAATTGCATAGTAAATACGATAGCCTGGCCTTCTTTGTTTACATAGTGACGTAATTCGTACATGATAATAGTAGCCTATGGGCTACTTTTTTGGGTTTTAGTTAAAAAAGATTAAAAATATAATTTTATAGTACTAATTTAAAAGACTGATCTTCGACGAAGTACAACTTTGCACTGTTGTGCTGTCGTGGCTACAAACCCTGGTTGATGAACGAGATGTCCGACAACTCATCGCCATACGCGACTTGTCGCAGTTTCAACGCTTCGTCAAGATGTGTGCAGCCAGATCGGGCCAGTTGTTAAACCTCACAGCACTGGGGGCTGACTGCGGTTTATCCGCCGCCACAGCACGCGAGTGGCTGTCTGTTTTGGAGGCTAGCTACTTGGTCATGCGCCTGCAACCGCACCATGAAAAATTTGAACCCCCGATGGGCTTCAAGCGATCGAAATCAAATCAGGTAGTACTTTTGCGCCGGACTGGATCAAAGGGCTCAACAAGTGGCAGTCCATCGCTGGTGTCAGCAAACGACAACCCCAGATCATTTATGGAGGCGCGACAGGCTATGAGCGAGAAAGCTGCCAAGTGGTGGGGTGGCAAATGGGGGCAGGTAAGCTCACCCCACCTTTGCAACCGAAGCCGCCGAACAAGGCGTGAGCATTAACCGGTTGGTGTTTGCTAAGTTGGCGCTTTGATCAGCAACTCAATGCCCACCACCTATATGCACGGCAATATCCATTGCCCCATGCAATATGCGAATAATCATGCCCGATGTAATCGCCAATAGCTTCTAGATCAGAGGATGCGAGCGGTGTAAACCTAATTGCCATCAGTTTTCAAATTGGATTGTTTCTTATATTTGGTCTCTAACCGATCAAAAACGCCTTCTGCTGAAATGCTTACTCCGCTGTTGAGTCCAGCCTTAATAGCGGCACGCATGGCTTCATTTTGAAGTTGCAGCCTGTTTTGTTCGTCCTCTAAAAGGCGTAACCCGGCACGCACAACCTCACTTGCGTTGTTGTAGCGACCGGATTCGACTTGATCGCGGACAAAAGACTCAAAGTGGGTACTGAGAGCAACACTTGTTGGCATTTAAATCTCCTAACTATTAATAATAGTTATTAAATAATACTCCTTTGGTTGCTGTCAAGTTCCCCACCTGGCCCCAAGGTGTAGACGCAGTTTCAGTCTTGATCAAGGGATACTAACTTCGAAGATTTACTAGATGTGAAAGCGTCGCAAGCAATTGAGACAAGTTCCCCTCACTTTCTTGGCTAGCCCCCTCCCCCGAAAAGGCGCTCTCAGGTATTCGCAAGGTATTGGCTGATGTACTTGAAGAAATGACAGCATCAGGAGAAAGCGTTCCGGGCTGAAAAACGCATCCCATTAGGTATTGTTTGCAAATCCGAACTTTTAACTTGGATTTGCAAATAATGGTCTCCCGCCAAGCCACCAGAACGCTTCGTCAAGATGTGTGCACCGAAATAACGCGGTAGACGAAGCCCTTTGTCTACCAAGTTTGCGCTTTAAGCCTTTTACGATATTTGTTTTTCTATTATAGACATTTATCATAATATTTGCCTATAATAGAGTAATGCCCAAGAAGCCGCCTATTATCTTTCCCCAAGAGCAAAAGCTGCTATCCGAACTCGGAGAGCGGCTTAAGCTCGCCCGTTTACGCCGTAAATTAAGCAGTGTGGTTGTTGCTCAGCGCGCAGGCATTTCAAGATCATCCTTATATAAAGTGGAAAAAGGTGACCCAGGGGCAACTTTGGGGAGTTATGTGCGCGTTCTGGCTGTGCTTGGCTTGACAGCAGACATTTCTGCTCTCGCTGCTGACGACAAAGTAGGCCGCAAACTACAAGACTTAGCCTTAGCGCACTCAAAATCATGAGTGGCAAAGAAAATAACTTAGAAGTCTGGCTTGATTGCGATTTGGCAGCAGCTTGCCTAGTCGGTAATCTAGCGCATGACCGAGGACAAGTGCGCTTTCGATATGCCCCCACCTGGCTAGAAAACCCACGTGCATTTGCACTTGACCCGGATTTGTCATTAGATTCTCAGCCCTTTTTCCCTAAGCCGGAATTGGGGAATTTCGGCATATTTTTAGACTCATCGCCTGATCGGTGGGGGCAGACACTCATGAAACGCCGTGAATCACTTCAGGCCAAAGATGAAGGGCGCACACCGCGCACTTTGTATGCATGGGACTATCTCATTGGGGTTCAAGACATCACACGACAAGGTGGTTTGCGTTTTCGTATTACAGGTACTGAAGCTTTTTTAGACAACGATAAATTCGCAGCGCCCCCGGTTACAACTTTGAAAGAACTCGAGGCATTTGCGTATCAACTCAGTGACAAAAGAATAGATGACTTAGACGCCCTACGTAAATGGTTAGCAGTCTTAGTAGCACCTGGGGCATCACTTGGCGGCGCAAGGCCAAAAGCGAACTTCTCAGATACAGATGGTTCACTTTGGATTGGCAAATTTCCTGCACGAGATGATGTCCGCGATATGGGTGCTTGGGAATACGTACTGCACCAATTGGCTATTGAAGCTGGGATTGTTGTGCCCGCTGCTAAGTTGGTTCGGCTAAACAATGAATTCCATACTTTTTGTATTCAACGATTTGATCGTATTCATGGTCAACGTAGGTTTTACGCGTCTGCCATGACTTTACTGCGTAAAGAACAAAGCGAAGGAGCCAGTTACCTCGAACTCGCACAATTTTTACGTTCTCAGGGAGATGGGGAGCACACTTCATCTGACTTGGCGCAATTGTTTCGCAGGGTTGTTTTCAACGTAATAGTGGGGAATAGAGATGATCACCTACGAAATCATGGGTTTGTGCTCGAGGCAACAGGTTGGCGGTTAGCTCCAGCTTTTGATGTCAACCCGAATATCGATAAATCAGAGCATGTTCTCAACATTGATGACTCGGACAATAGGCCAAATCTCAAGACGGTTTTGAGTTCAGCTGCGTTTTATGGGCTTACGACGGATCAAGCTCAAAAAATTATTGACGACGTAATTGCAGTGGTCGCTAACTGGCGGCAACTTGCGAAAAAGATTGGTGTTAGTAGCGCGGATATAGAACTTACTGCTGTCGCTTTTCAGAAGTAAATTGGTTAACTAATTTTTTCTTTAACACCACTCAATATTATTCACCATGGGCCTGGGTTTCGTGTTTATTTCATCGAAAGAGAGTTCGAAATAGTCATACTTTTAGCTGGTGGCGATAAATCAAGCCAGTCTAAAAATATCAAGCAAGCGCAATATATTGCGCGCTAAATTAAAAGGTGAACATATGTCAAAACTCAAACTGCGCAAGTGGGACAGCGCAGAACATCTCAAGACCGAAGAGGATATGGCCCTATACCTAGAGGCATGTTTTCAAGAGGCCGGGG
>Ga0304729_1001233_pt1 | contig 17322 bp, 22 predicted proteins | sample C_131016_MF_Meta_FD_190475 | JGI IMG/M metagenome (GOLD analysis project Ga0304729, IMG submission 190475) | Freshwater microbial communities from Lake Croche, Canada to study carbon cycling - C_131016_MF_MetaG (v2) (version 2) | ecosystem: Environmental > Aquatic > Freshwater > Lake | place... | reverse complement strand
CTTGCTTCGGGTAAAGATATCTCTGCTGATGTTGTGAACCGTATGATTTCTTATTTTGCTCGCCATGAGGTTGATAAGCAGGCTACAGGTTTCAATAGTGGGGAAGATGGTTTCCCAAGTGCAGGCAGAGTTGCTTGGGATGCTTGGGGTGGAGATGCAGGTCAGAGTTGGGTAAACGGAATGGATAAGAATATGGCGAAGCGTGATGTTGTTGCACAGGTTGGCATTACTGACCTTGATGACACTTTGATTGTAAATGGTGCATTGCATCAGGACTATTTTGATTGGCTAGATCACCAGAATGTGAAACTTTATGTTGTCACTGGTAGAGATGAGGCTCAAAGGGCTGACACTATCGACCAGCTTGATGAGTTTGGTGTTCAGTATCGTGAACTTATTATGCGACCTTCACAGATTCCTCCTGCAGGGACTAACGATTGGAAGGGTAGTGTGGCTGCCGAGTTGATTAGTAATGGTGAGGATGTTCGTTTCGCTGTCGATAATGACCCTCAGGCGAGAGCAGCATATAAGAAGGCTGGTGTTCAGGAAGTGTATGACCCTAAGACAATAAATTACAAGACTGCTGTTCGTGATGTTTATGGTGAAGAAGTTGAGCCTGTTGCTGTTGAAGCGTTGGAGCCGACTAAAGAATATTTGGCTGAAGAGCTATGTTACCTAATGTCTAACTTGGTGTCTGCAAAGTTTTTGGCTCATGGTGCTCACTGGAATGTTAAAGGTGTTTTGTTTAGTCAGTATCACAAGTTTTTTCAAAAGATTTATGAGGACTATGAGCTTGCTATAGATCAGACTGCGGAGAACATTCGCAAACTTGATGTTGATGCAAAGTTTATGTTGCCTCAGTTTGTTGCTGAGACTGAGATTGATGCGACTTTTGTTGGTGGTGACCCTGTGCAGTTATCTTTGGCTGTGTATAAGGCTAACGAGATTTTGTTGAAAGAGATTGTTGACACTCTTGACTGTGCTGACGATCTGAATCAGCAGGGTATCTATAATTTCCTTGCAGATTTGCAGGATAGGTTCTCGAAGTGGCATTGGCAGTTAGGCACAATTATTGGTGATGATTTGCGTAATGCTTATGCGACTGACATTGAAGAGGTAGGAGAAATTCACAATCCTAGTCAGCCGACAGATGAGATGCCTGACATGAACATGCCTGACATGACGATGGATAGTGTTCGTTTCATTGACCCAATGCAGGTTGCAGAGTTGTCTAAGCGTGGCGAGCGTTTACCTAAAGGCATTGAGCGTAGGCAAGTAGTTCGTGACTTGGAAATTCGTGAACAGGGAAATGGCATGACTTTGCGAGGTTATGCTGCAGTATTCAATTCACCTTCACAGCCGTTGCCGTTCATTGAGACTATTGCACCTGGAGCATTCAAGGCTTCACTAGATTCTCGTAATGATGTGAAACTGCTTTGGAATCATGACACTGGAACAGTTTTAGGAAGCACTCGTGCAGGCACTATGACTATGGTTGAAGATTCTCATGGTTTGTTGATTGAGGCGAAGCTCCCTGACACTCAGGCTGGCCGTGATTTGGCCACGCTCATCAAAAGAGGGGATGTGAACGCTTTTAGTTTTGGTTTCCGTGTTCCTGCAGGTGGCGATGAATGGCCTTCAGCAGATCAGCGTATCTTGAAGCGTGTAAACATTTTCGAGGCAAGCGTTGTCGCTTTTCCTGCCTATACTGCAACACAGGGAACGGCTAGTGTTAGAGCTATGACTGAATTGCGAAACAAGATTCAACAGTTGGCTGAGATGCGTAATGTTTCTGCAGAAGAATTGACTGATGCTTTGCTTGCACTTGAGTCAGGCGATGAGTTGACTGAAGAGCAAGGCGAATTGTTGACTGACACTCTTGGCAAGGTTTTGAAGAAAGACCCTGCTGTTTCTAATCCTCAAGCGTTGTTGGATTTGAAGAAGAAGCAGCTCGACTTGCTGATGCAGAGGGTATAATAAACATACCCTACTCCTCTCGTAGGTTAAAAAAGAAAACTAATTCTTTCCCCTTGACTTTTGTTTGTCCTTCAGTCGAGGGGTTTTCTTTTATCGTGTATAAACATGTTGTATAGACTATTTATGTCAGGTGCGTATATCCCTTGGCAGGTTATGTGAGTAGATCTCTGAGCCAAACAAATCCCCTATAACATTTATGTTCTTGAAAGGAACACAACTATGAGCGAATTTATCGCAAAACAGGTTGATGCTAAGGCTAAAGCATGGCACGAAGCTAAGGAACTGATTGATTCAGTTGAAGCTCGTGGCGGTGTTTGGTCAGGTGAAGATGAGGCTAAGTATGCTTCTCTAACTGCTGACATCAACAAGAGAAATGAACTAATTGAACTAGAGCAGCGTGAATCGAAAACTGCTGAAGTTGTTCAGTCTGCAGCAATGAACTTTGCTGGTGCAAATGTGTCAGATAACGAAAATGACATCCTTCGTAAGATGGTTCTTGGTGAGATTCGTGGACACGAATTCAAGGCAGAGCAGAGAGCTATAACTGGCTCTAGTACGGGCTCGCCTGTGCCTACTTCCTTTTATTCCACCATCGTGCAGGTTGCTCGTCTCGTAAACCCATTGCTTGACTATGCAACTGTAATCAACACTTCTTCTGGTGAGAGCCTACAGATTCCTAATCAGGCAACATACACTGGTGCGACAATATTTAATCAAGGATCTGCAATTGGTACTTCAGAGCCGACATTCAATAGTTTCGTGACGCTTCAATCCTATAAATTTGGAGCAATCGCTCAACTATCGAGAGAATTGATTCTTGATGCTGGCGTTCCAATTATCGAATTCCTTGCAAATCAGTTCGGTAACGCTTTCGGTCAGGGTATCGGTGACAAGTTGATTAACGGAACTGGTACTGTTGAGCCTGCAGGTCTTCTAGGAATTTCTGGTGCTCAGACTGCCGTCACTGGTACAGCATCTGTCTCGGGTGCATTCACCGCAGATAACGTAATTGATTTGGTGTACAGCCTTGACGGTTCTCTCCGTAACCTTCCTTCTTTCGCAATGCTTGCAAACAGCACTTCTATTGCAGCTCTTCGTAAGTTGAAGGATTCATATGGTCGTTACTTCTTCGATGTTGGTGTAGGACTTGACAGGCGTGACCTAGTTCTAGGTGTGCCTGTTATCGAAACACCTGCAATGCCTTCTCCTGCTGTAAACGCTAAGTCTCTTGCCGTTGGAGATTTGCGAAGTTTATATATTAGGAACGCTGGCGGACTCCAGGTGGACAGGTCAGACGACTTCGCCTTCGGAAACGACTTGGCGACTTGGAGAGCAACTTGGAGACTTGATGGTGCTTTGATTCAAAAGGCCAACATCAAACTGTTCCGTGGTGGTACAGCCTAGTTTCTAGGTTGTTTAGATTTCACCTCCCATTTCTGTTGCGTAGGACAGATTTGGGGGGTGTTTTCTATTAGGCTGACATCATGAATAAAGCGTGTATTTCTTGGTATAGCAATTCTCTAAATCAGCCGACAGGTTACGGCACACAGTCTAAGCAGGTCATTCAGAGGCTTGTGAAGGATGGCCATAAGGTTGCGATGATGTCAAACTATGGCGGTGAGGGCGTGAACAGTTTGATTGAGACTGGTTCGGGTTTGATTCCTCACTACAGCCGAGGGATGACTCAATATAGTACTGATGTTATGCCGTTGCATCATGCTCATTGGAAGGCAGAGAACGCTGATTTGCCTGCATGGATGATAACTCTTTATGATGTTTGGGTGATAGATAATCCTGCTTTGGACTCTATCCCGATTGCTTCTTGGGTTCCGATAGATCATGAGCCTGCACCTCATAAGGTTATGGATTGGTTGAAGAAACCTAATGTGACTCCGATTGCGATGAGCAAGTTTGGTAAGGCGATGATTGAGCAGGCTGGCGTTGAGTCAGAGTATATTCCTCACGCTATTGACACAAACATTTTTAAGCCGACTGAGATGCTTCCTGAGGGCATTTCGGGTAGGCAGTTTGTTGGTGGTGATGACAAGTTTGTTGTTGGAATGAATTTTGCTAATAAGGCTGGAGGGTTTATTCACCGTAAGGCTGTTGCAGAGAATTTTCTTGCTTTCGCTATTTTCGCTAGGAAGCATGATGATGTGATGTTGTATTTGCACACTGAACCTTATGGTAAGCAGTCTGGTTTCATGTTGCTAAACATTTTGGAGGCGTGTGGTGTGCCGTCTAGCAAGGTGATGATGGTTGACCCTGTTGCTTACAGTTATGGAATATCTCAGGAGACTTTGGCTGCAATCTATTCTGCTTGGGATGTGGGTTTGTTTTGCAGTTATGGTGAGGGCTTTGGTATTGGTCAGATTGAGGCACAAAGTTGCGGTGTGCCGATTGTGACTTCTAATTTTGCTGCGAGTGCAGAGCTTGCAGGGCCTGATTCGTTCTTGGTGAATGGGCAACCGTTTTGGGATGCAGGTCAGAGCACTTGGTTTAATATTCCTAATGTTCAGGCGATTGCTGATTCTTTGGAGCAGGCGTATCAGCGTGGTAGGCGTGAGTTCCCTGACACTATTGCTTTTGCTCGTGAGTATGATGCGGATAAGGTTTACAAGGAGTCTTGGAGGCCGCTTATCAAGAAACTGTCTGAAAAGTGATTTTGATTGTGCCTGTTTTGAACAGGTTTGATTTGTTAAAACGCATGCTTGAAAGCATTGATGTAAATGCGACAGTTTATGTGATCAACAATTCAGGTCAAATACAAGATGATTTTTATCACGATAATGAGTCAATCTATGTTCATTGGTTAGAGTTGCCTAGTAACTTGGGTGTTGCAAGTTCATGGAACTTAGGTATAAAGATGCTGCCGTTTGAGTCACGCTGGTTTTTTACTTCGGCTGACTGCGTATTTGCACCTGGCGATTTAGAGCTATTGAAAACCGCTAAAACTGATGCTCTAACCCTATGCAGTAAGTTCCCTCACTATCAGACTTTTGCTGTTGGTGAAGAGGTTGTAAAGTCGATTGGATTGTTTGATGAAGGTTTGCATCCTATCTATTTTGAGGATAACGATTTTCAGCGAAGAATGAATCGTGCAGGACTGCGTGTAGATCTATTGCCGTTGCAACTTCGGCATGACAATTCTTCGACAATCAATAGTGATGTGAAGTTGAGTTTGCGTAATGAGGTTACTTTCCGAAAAAACCGTAACTATTTTGATAAGAAAATTGAGTCTAATGATTTCAGTGAAGGTCGCTGGGATTTGCAGATTAGAAGGATTAACTCTTGGGATTAGTTGTTATCACTGGTGTTGCAGGGTTTCTAGGTTCGCATCTTGCTGACGCTTATTTGGCTAAGGGCTGGAAGGTTCGTGGCATAGATAATCTAATGGGTGGGAATGTCGAGAATGTTCCTGACGGTGTGCATTTCTATCAGGTTGATTTGGATGATTTGCAGGCTATCACACCAATTTTCAAGGATGCAGATTTGGTTATTCATGCTGCTTGTACCGCTTATGAGGGTTTGAGTGTGTTCAGTCCGTCTCTTGTGGTTCGTAACACTGTTCAGATAAGCGTGAACGCTATGACAGCGAGTATCAAGGCTAAGGTGCCAAAGTTTGTTTATATGTCCTCTATGGCTCGTTATGGCGATAATTGGGGTGATGTGTTTGATGAGACTCTTGAACCGCAACCTCAAGATCCGTACGGTATAGCAAAATTGTCTGCCGAGAAGTTGTTGCAGAATCTTGCGAAGGTGCATGACATTGATTTAGTTATTCTTGTGCCTCACAACATTGTTGGGGAGCGACAGAAGTTTGATGACCCTTTCAGGAATGTTGCCAGCATTATGGTGAACAGGATGTTGCAAGGTAAGCAGCCGATAATTTACGGCAATGGTATGCAGCAAAGGTGTTTCAGTTTTATTCAAGATGTTATTGCACCAATTATGGTTGCGTGTGAGTCAGATAGAGCTGTGGGTGAGGTTATCAATGTTGGCCCTGATGAGTCACCTATAACGATTCTTGAACTCGCTCAAAGACTTGCAGACATTATTGGGTTTGAACTTAACCCTATCTTTATGCCTGGCAGACCTCAAGAAGTTGCTGTCGCTTTATGTAGCTCAGATAAGGCTAGAGAACTTTTGGGTTATGAAACTTCTGTGAGTTTAGATCAGGGGTTGCGTGATTTGGTGGAGTGGATTAGACCTCGAGTCAAAGAGTTTGAGTATCACCTGCCGATTGAGATTGTTTCAGATTTGACACCTAAGACTTGGACTCAAAAACTTATCTAGGCTGTCAAGGTAAACTAGAGATTGACTTTAGGAGTTTATTTTGGCTGTAACTAATGGATATTGCACTCTTGCAGATGTCAAGGCGAGCCTGCGAATTACTGACACTATTGATGATGCTCTGATTGAGAACAGCATAAACGCTGCCTCTCGCATGATTGACCAATACTGTAACCGCTACTTTTATTCTGGTCAGCCTGATGAGGTTCGCTATTACAAAGCTAATGATGCGTATAACTGTTGGATCGATGACTGTCAAACTATTACGACTTTAAGGACTGCTCAAAGTAGTCCCATTGTTTATAATCAAACTTGGACTAGCACAGACTTTCAGACTATTCCAGCAAACACTTTAGCTAACGGTGCCTATCAACCCATAAATCAGCTGATTGCTGTTTATAACTATTTCTTTCCGACATGGCAGGAATCTAACCTTATTCAGGTGACTGGAACTTTTGGTTGGCCTTCGGTGCCTGAGCCTGTCAAGTTTGCTTGTATCATTCAGGCCTCACGCCTGTTCAAGCGTTTAGAGTCGCCTCTTGGTGTTGCAGGTGTTAGCGATATCGGAATCATGCGTGTAGGCAGCAACATTGATGGTGATGTGGCACAGCTAATAAATCCGTTCAGACTTTTGAGAACTGGTGCATAAGTGAGTTCTATCAGTGAACTTCGTGCAGGCCTTGCAACTAACCTGAAAACTATTAGGGGTTTGCGTGTTGTTGAGACTTTGCCTGATGTTGTGAACCCTCCTATGGCGATGATAGGCCTTAGCAAGGTTCAATACAATCAGCAGAATCAGCGTTCAATGTCGCTCTACACATTTCAGGTCACTGTTGTTGTAGGTCGTGTTTCAGAGCGTACAGCACAGAAGGCTCTAGATGTTTTAGTTGCACCAGGTGCAGGTTCAGTCAAGTATGCGATTGAGGTTGACAAAACTTTGGGCGGTAAAGCGTTTGATGTGTTTGTGCCTGAACTATCTAATATCGGTGCCGTGTCTGTCAATGGAATAGACTATTTTAGTGCCGAGTTTTCGGTTCAAGTTTACGCAAGCTAAGGAAAATATATGGCTATCTTTGTCGCAACAGACTTTCTAGTTTCAATCAATGGATCTACTGCTCTAAACCCTTACCTGACACAGGTAGAACTAAAGGCTTCTGCTAACGATGTGACTACTACTGCTTTTGGTAGCACTTGGGTTACTCGTGTTGCAGGTTTGAAAGAGGGTTCACTTACCCTTCAGTTCAATCAGGATTATGCTGCCTCGGCAGTTGATGCAACTCTTTGGCCTTTGCTTGGTACAAATGCGACTGTAGCAATTCGACCAACTTCAAGTGCCATCAGCACATCAAATCCTTCCTATACGGCTGTTGTTGTTGTGACAGATTACACACCTGTTTCAGGTCAGATTGGTGACTTGGCCACGCTAAGCATTACGCTTCCAACATCAGGAACCGTGTCTAGGGGAACTGTCTAAACGATGAATCAACTCACACTACGCATTGAGTTATCTGACGGTCAGGTTGTTGAAGTGTTGTCTAGTGCAGGCGACATCGTGAAATGGGAAACACATTTCAATCTTGGGATAGACAAACTAGAGAAAGTTACTCACCTTCTTTATCTTGCATGGCTTGCGGTTGTAAGGCTAAAGAAAACTGGTGAGACTTTCGATGATTGGATTGAGCTTGTCGCTAAAGTTGAGGTTGTTGACCCAAAAGAATAAGCAGCCTTGGTGTTGACTCTTATCATTGGCTGATTGCTAATCTTGCTGTTGCGACTGGGATTGCACCGTCAGTTTTGATGCAGGAAAGTGATCGGATGATAAACACTATGTTGTTTGCGTTGCAAAGTCAGCGGAGTGAAAATGGCTGAGTCTGTTGTTTATGATGTCAAGGGTTTACTTCGTGAGCTTGACCATCTGCAACCTGGTATGCGTAAGGCTTTAGTTAAGGATGCTAAAGATGTTGCTAAACCGATTGTCACTGTTATCAAACAAAGCATTCCTGTTACTGCACCTCTATCGGGTATGAGTAAAACTGCTAACCCTACAGGTCGTTTAGCGTGGGGTGCAGGTAAGCCTGCTAAGAGTGTGACTACAAAGTTTCGTTCAGGTCGCTCAACTTCTAGATCTATCACACCGCTTGTTTCTGTTTGGGTGAACTCGCCTATGACTGCTATTGCTGATGTCGCTGGTAAAGGTTCTATGCGTAAAGCTAAGAGAATAACTAGCGAGTATGCCTATAAGGGTGGTATAAGGCAACATAGGGTTACAACTCAGGGAAGAACTATGATTCGTGTGTTGAAAGAGCGTAATCTCAATAACTTTGTTTACCCGAATGTTGAGGACAGGATTGATGATGCTCAGGCGGAAGTAAAATTGATTTTAGAGCGTTATGCTCGCAAAGTTAACAGGAAGTTGAACTAATGTCAGTCATTATCAAGCTCTTATCTAAGTTTGACGATTCAGGTTTGAAGAAGGCTAAGAGGGGTTTTTCTGGGCTGACTAAAACTCTTGGTGCTGTTGGTATTGGTTTGAGTTTGAAGTCGATTACAAGCGATTTGGTGGATGCGGCTAAGGCTGCTTCTATGGATCAGAAGTCAACACAGTTGCTGAATAATCAGTTGATTAAGAATGCTAAGGCGACTACTGCACAGACTAAAGCAAACGACAAGTTTATTCAAACTCTCTCTAAACAGGTGGGTATTGTTGATGATGAACTTAGACCTGCTCAGGCTCGGCTCGCTCGTGACACAGGGAGCGTGAAGAAGTCACAAGAACTTTTGAAACTTGCTGTTGATGCTAGTGCAACTGCACAAAAACCTTTGGCAAAAGTTGCGGCTGATATAGGTAAAGCATTTAACGGCCAGACTGGTGCATTGACTAAATTATTTCCCAAACTTAAAGGTTCTAAAGATTTATTTGGCGATTTAAAGAAAATAGTTGAAGGAACTGCAGCAGCTCAAGCAACGCCATTTGACAAGTTAAATCAAACTATGGATGATTTGAAAGAAAAACTTGGCGGAATTATTTTGCCAATTGTCACTGACTTTATAAATAAGATGATGATGCCTGGCGGTGCTATAGATCAGGTTGGTAAGTTTCTTGATGATGTTTCTAACCCTAAAACTGAGGCTGGCAAAACTTTTAGAGATATTAAAGATGCTGTTATGCAAACTATCGGCAGTGTGAGAGATTTCTTTGCTTTGTTTGGTAACGGTAATGCGATGAAGGGTTTTGCTGTTGTTGCAGGAAATCTTATAAAAGCGTTGCCTGCGTTGCTTGCGTTGAAGGGCATTCTGATGCTTGCCTCAGCAGGCAATGCGATTGCTTCATTAGTTACTGCTATAACTTTGATTAAGAATGGTACACCTCCTCCTGGTATTACACCTGTGACAGGTTTAGCAACTAATCCTTTGGTTATTGCTGCTGTTGGAAGTCAGGCTTTGACTTATGGAGCTACGCAGTTAGCACAGGACACTGTTGATAAAGGTTTGGCTGCTAAAGGTTTAAAAGTCAATCTTGCCAATTCTGCGTTTACAGGTGCCATGGCTTTACCTTATGATCCTAATAATCCGTTTGTTCTTGGTCCGAAAAGAAACATTACTCAAAATAATGTGACTATAAATGTTCAGGGTGCAGACCCGAAGGCTACTGTCGATGCTTTAGGTAGGTATTTAAAAACAAATGGTAGTTTGCCTTTTACTTTCCCTAATGGTAAAGCTGGCAGATAATGGCGTTGCCTACTTATGTTGTTGAACTATCTTTTGGCAGTAGCGGTTTCGTTGATGTCACACAGTATGTTCAAAGCGTTTCTATAAGTCGAGGCATTACTCGTGTTATGGATGATTATCCTGCAGGTAGTGTGTCAGTCACTTTTGTTAATAATGCTCGAGTGTTTGATCCGTTGAACACTAGCTCGCCTCTTTGGTATGGTGCTGGCGGTTACACGATGGTTCAGCCTGGTGGCAAGATTCGTGTCTCAAGTAATAGCATTAGAGTTTTTACTGGGTTTGTGCAGGGCTGGGAGTTTAGTTTTGATGAGGCAGGCCTTGATGGCAAGGCTACAGTCATGGCGTTAGATGAAATTTTCAAAATAAATAATGTCACTTTTGATGCTTCAACTGAGGGCATAGTTCAGGACACAGGTTCAAGGATTCAAAAGGTTCTAAATTATTATGGTTTTGGTGCGAGTGAATATTCTGGGGTTGCTGTAGGTAAAACTATTGTTGGTGCTGATGTTCACGCTGCAGGCGATAACGTGCTTGCTTATTTGCAGAATGTTGCTCGAAGTGAACCTGCAGACTTTTACAGTAACGCTTCAGCTGTAATGCAGTTAGAGGATCGTAGTTTCGCTAACTTGACTTGGACTAACTCGACTAGAAATAACCTAATCAAATACCCTAATTCTTTGAGTCAAGATACAACCGTTACTTCGCTTGATGGCGGTACAGGTTTAGGTGACGGCTGGATTTACGGCTGGCAACCTGGCACTGCAGCAACTTATTACACTGGCGGAACAGTGAACACTGCTGAAGTGACTCTTTCGACTAGAGACTTTTATTATCAGGAAGTCAATCAACCTAAAATCAATCCTGACGGTACTGCGACTAAGTATGTGTTTTCTGCATGGTTTAGAGGTCAAGGTTTGACTGGTGCAGGTATTTCGGGAAACTTTACTTTGCTTGATAGCACTGCGACTTCTCTTGTTTCTCAATCTATGGTGGCGAGTGCTGCTTCTAGCACTGCGTGGACTCAAATGAAGGGTACAGCCTCTTATGTTGGTGCTGGCACTGTTGCAGGGTTTAGGGTTTCTGTTTCTGCACCTGGCACTGCTGTTGCATATAACTTTATTGGTAATGGCTGGCAGGTTGAGCGTGGCACTGTTATCGGCAGTTATTTTGATGGCACATATAATCCTTTTACTTCTACTCCTTCAACTGCGTATGTTTCTGGTTCGACTGTAAACAATGTGGGCTGGAGTGAATTACAGTGGGCGAGCGATTCAGGTTTGGTAACTAGCACGGCTGCAAGTGCTACTGCTCCTGTAATCAACTATTTCGCTGATGTCAACAGTCAAAGCTCTGTTGGTAGTACCGCTATACCGTTCACTGATCTAAATGTTGTTTACGGTGGAGAGAACTTGTATAACAGCATTCAGGTTGTTGGCATAAACGCTGTTTCTACTGCTTCGGACACTGCGTTGATTAGTCGTTATGGTTTAAGGGAGTATAGTCAGCAAGATAATTTGACTACTTCTTTGACTCGTACAGCAGAGATTGCAAGCAAATATTTAGATGCGTATAAGTACCCTGAATATCGTGCAGAGCAGATAACTGTTGCTTTGGAGTCCTTGACTAGTGGACAACAAAACTTAGTTTTAGCGATAGAGCTGCGAGATGTTGTTAGAGTGCTGTTCAAACCGTCTAATACTGGTGCTGTTGTCGATAAGTATTATGAGGTTATCGGTGTTGATAGTCAGATTGACACTGAGAGACATCACATCACTTATCGAGTCTCTTCTCTAGAGAACCTTGGTTTATCGTTTTAGTTGACATAGTAAACTTGAGGTTTAGGAGACCTAATGACTGAGCCGAAACAACCGTCTAATCAGAGTTTGCTGTTGCAGATTGTGCGTGACATTGAAATCTTGAAGATTCAGAGTATTCAGATTCTTGAGGCTTCTAAAGATCATGAGAACAGGATTAGAGACCTTGAGAGGCAACTCAACAGGAATGCTTGGGTGCCTTCGTTGATTACTGCCGTTGTTACTTCGTTTATTGTTTACTTGATTAGTAAAGGATTTGTTGCATGATAACTCCAGGCGACTATGACATCACCGCATATCAAGGTGCAGACTACGATCAACTGTTCACTGTAACTCAAGGCGGTACAGCGTTGAATTGGACAGGTTACACTGCGAAGATGCAGGTGCGTGAGGCAGCCGATTCAACAGCATACTTGTTGAACTTGTCTAACGGTTCAGGCATAACTTTAGGTGGCACTGCAGGAACTATTTTGGTCAACATTAGTAACGCTCAGTCAGCTGCAATCAGTTCAGGTTCATTCGCATACGATTTAGAGTTATTTGCTGGTAGCGGTCAGGTGACAAGAATTTTGCAGGGTGCTTTCAATGTGATAGGAAATGTGACTAGATGAGTACAACAACCGTAACGACAACAGAGACAACAGTTCTAATCACTTTAGATAATGCAGGTGTTCAAGGCATACCAGGTGTTAACGCTGTTGTTGCCGTTACAGCACCTATAACAAACTCAGGCTCTAGCGGTTCAGCGGTTATTGGTATAAATCAGTCAGCATTGAGCCTCACTAAGTCACAGATAACAGATTTCACTTCGGGCACTGTTGCTTCGGCAGGTACAGCACAACAATCAGGTACAGCCGTTTATAGCTTGACATCAGGCACAGCAACTTATGCGACTATTTCAGGAACTGCCGTATCTATCTCAGGTTCAATAACTAAATCTCAAGTGTCTGACTTTACTTCGGGAACTGTCACCTCTGCCTCAACAGCACAACAATCAGGAACAGCCGTTTATGCAACAACTTCAGGCACTGCAACATATGCGACAACATCAGGCACAGCTGTTTATGCGACAACCTCAGGCACATCAGTATCAATCAGCGGAAGCATAACTAAAAGTCAAGTTTCAGATTTTACTTCTGGAACAGTCGCAAACATTTCAGGAACAGTAGCACAATCACAAGTCACTTCTCTAGTCACTGATCTAGCGAACAGGGCTATCCTAAACGCTGCAAACACTTTCACTGCAGGCGGTCAGATTATTGCTTCAGAAAGCGACACAGTAAAACCTCTAACTTTGCGTAGAGCATCTGCAACAGCGGTGGCGAGCTATTTGGATTTTCAAACTTCCACAGGAACATCCATTGCGAGCGTTTCTGTTCTAGGTTATGGAAACTTTCCTAGAGTATCGGCAGGTTCAGCGTCTGATTTAGGTTATGCAATTTTAAGCGTAAATACTGGTTCTCCAATAATCACAGGAGCAGTAATTAGAGGTGCAGCATCTCAGACAAGCTCATTGCAGGAATGGCAGAACAGCGGTGGAACAGCTTTGACAACGATAGCCTCTAATGGTCAAATTGTTGCTTCACAAGGTATAAATTTAACTACTATTCGTGGTGGTGATTCGATTACTGCAATTACTATCTCAAATAATCGTGGCGTTACTGTAGGAAGCAACGTTGCAATTCAAGGTGGTGGAAGTGCTGTTTTAGGTATTGCTAACGCATCAACAATTCCTAACGGTACACCTGTTAATGGTGGAGTTCTATATGTAAATACTGGTGCTCTAAACTATCTTGGAACTTCTGGTGTTGCTCAACAAATAGTTGCTGCTGATGGTTCTGTAAAACATACTGCACCTACTCTTGGAACTATTGGTTTAATTATTCAAGGTGCTGTTTCTCAATCCGCTAACTTGCAAGAATGGCAGAACTCTGGTGGAACTGCGTTAGCAAGCGTCAACACTGCTGGAGGATTCTTTTCTCCAACATTTACTTCAACAAATTCATACTCTGTAATGGGTGAAGCTAACGGTGGTGGAAGCATTCGTTTTGCTAGAGCCACTGGAACAACTGCTGCACCTACAAATCAAGTAAGACTTCAAATTATTGCTGGAACTACTGGCTCTAAACTTGTTGCAGTGTCTCCAACTGGAGTTGTCTACACTATTTTAGATAACATCGTCTAATAGGAAGAAGGAACATGATGTCTGAATTTCAAGTATCAAACGAATACAAGCTACAAACTCTAAACTCTCGTTTAGAGCAGTTGAATATTGAAGGCTGGAGTAATGAAGAAGCAAGAACTGTTGCTGAAGCTATTGGTAATTCTGATGAAGTAGATCGTTTGACAGCGAACATTGCGATTATCAAGTCTGCTATCGTTGCGGTTCAAGCACAGATAGATAATTTAGCGTAAAACTTGTTTTGATAGAATTGCTTTATGACAGCAATCTATTTTGAACCTTTTTCCCCTAAACTTCGTGGCGATGAGTTCGGCAATCTAGCACCATATAGGAACGGTAGACCGCATAGAGGTCAAGACTGGCATCCTGCAGAGAAGTCACCTATTCACGCTATAACTGACGGCACAGTTTTTCTAAACGAATGGACTGATGGGCTTGGCTGGATTGTCGTTCATTCTGCTAAAGATGGACACTTCGTGCTTTATGCTCACCTGGCTAAACAGTCAGAGCTGAAGAAGGATGACAAGGTTGTTGGTGGCAAGACTGTTATTGGTTTAGTTGGTGGTGGAAAGAACACGCCTAGCGGAACATTTTCGACTGGAGCTCATCTTCATTTGTCTATTGGTAAGGCTAACAAGTCTTGGAGTAATCCTGCAATACACCTTTGTGCCTATGAGCAGTTAGTTGATCCATTGAAACACATCCTAGAAAACACAGGTAAATAATGCGTATTATTCTTGACAGATTCAAAGCTGTTGTCGGTGTGCTATCTGAACTGGTTTGGCGTGGAATTGGTATCTTCCTGTTTATTTTGGGCGGTTCGGCTGGTGTTGGTGCAGCGTTAACAGGTTCATGGATAAACGGTGTTTTAGTTGCTTGGGGAACGCTGATGCTTTCAGTTGTTGCTGCTATCGGTTACGCTATCGCCACTACAGGCAAAGTTTCTAGAGCAGATGTCGCTAAAGGTGCTAATGACGCAATTCAAAAGGCTGAACAGGCAGAGGCCGCTAAAAAGGCGTAAAAGGCTCGTACAGGCCGTTTGAAAGCGTTTTTGACCCTAATCTTGCTCATACCGTCTTAGTTTTTGGCGTTGTTGAGGTGTTGTGCCTCCCCAAATCCCTGATTCCTCATACATGCCAACTTTTAGGCACTTATCCATCACAGGGCATTCCATGCAAATCTCTCGAGCCGTAACAATAGCCTGATTCCGTAGCTTAGAGTCCCCGAGTGCACCGATGTCGTCTGGGAAAAAGATTTCAGGAACTTTCTCACATTCCACGCCACCTAAATCTGTTATTGCTTCGTGTAGATCTAAGGTGATGCGATTTAGTTGCATGTCAGTGGCCATGTTTAGAGTTTAGTTATGACTAACCCTAAAATTCAGCAAATACTCGACGAACAAACTCATCTCGGCAACTTTGAGAATCAATCCCCTGAATGGTATGAACTTCGTAACCGTGAAGGCGTTATTTCAGGCAGCGAAATCGGCACAATCCTAGGACTCTCACCATGGACATCAGCAGTAACTCTTTGGGCAGAGAAAACAGGCAAGATTCAACGCTCAGTTACACCTAACACTGCGATGAGATTAGGAACACTTGTTGAACCTGCTATCCGTCAGCTCTACATTGAATCACATCCGAAGCATGTTGTTGAAGAGGTTGGGACTTATGCTTCCAAACAGTACGACTGGATGCATGCTAACCCTGACGCTATTTGTTTAGATGATGAGGGCAACGGTTATGTGCTTGAAATTAAACACACTGCAACATATTGGGATAGCATTCCTGAACACTATAAGGCTCAAGTGTTTTGGTACATGTATGTTTTTGATTTGAAGAAAGCAGTTTTTGCTGTAGTCAATGCAGGTAGATATAAAGAATATGAACTTGTTTGGGATGACTTCGAGTTCGCTGCAATCTTGCAGGCTGTAACAAAGTTTAGATCTTATGTTCTCGACAACATTCAACCCGATTGGGATGGCAGTGAGTCAACTTATGAGACTATTCGGCAACTCTCTCCTGGTATTGAGTCTCGTGATGAAGAGCTTGGAACTCTTGGTGTCGAGTTGATGAACGCTCAAACAGATTTTGAGTCTGCTGAAACGCATTTGCGTGAAATGAAATCTCGGGTTATCAGTGCGTTGAATGGTGCAAAGAATGGTTGCATTGACGGTCAGGTTGTTGTCACATTATCTCAGCGAGCAGGTAACGCTCCATTCCTAACAATAAAGAAAGCGAAATAAAAATGAAAATAAGTGATGTAAAAGGTTTAACTGTCGGCAACAAGATTGCCATAGTTATTCGTAATGAGAAAACAAAGTCAACAGAAATCTCTGGCATTTGTTCAGGCATTCAAATTCTACAAAATGACTGTGTTGGTGTGACTGTGACTGGTTTAGGGCAGTGGATTTGGTTAGAAAAAAACATGAGCGTAACTTGGAGTGATAACTAATGGCGATGTTTGACCTTTCACAATACCAAACTGCACAAGAACGAATCGACCTGTTCTGGCAGAGATACCCGAACGGCAGACTAAACATCGAGCTCGTCTCATTCGCACCTGAGCAGGTAGTGTTTAAAGCCGAGGTGTATCTAAACAGGGAGGATGTTGATCCTGTGACAGTTGACTACGCTGAAGAACGCTTAGGAAGTTCACCTGTAAACAAAACTTCGTTTGTCGAAAACTGCTCTACCAGTGCAATCGCCAGGGCAATCTCATTACTTGGCGGAGAGTTCAGTCCTAAAGGTAAACGACCTAGTGCCAGCGAGATGAGCAAAGTGAACAGGCTCAATGAACCTGTACCTGCACGAAACTGGGGAAGTGCTTTAGATAATATCAATGACATTGAAGGCCTGCGATCTCTATACAATGAGGCGAAACAAGGTAAAGCACCTACTGCTATTCTTGAAGCAATCAAAGGGAAGGCCGATGGAATCACTGGAGCTGCTAAAGCAAGTTAACATTCTTTCGGCTCATGTCAGGGAGTTGGCGGAGTTGATTGCGAGCCTGCGTGATGAACCTGTGTTGCGTGGCAGGATTCTGGTGCGGTTGAATGAGCAGACTTTGAAGCTCAACACACTTATTGCTCACATGAATTAGGTGTTTCCGCTGTAGTTGTGGTTAGATGTTTCTTACTAAGTAAGGACAAAACATGACTGTTCCAAAAGATAATCCTGAACACATTTTTAAGCCGTGCGTTTGGTGTGCAATCCCTGTCAGCGTAAACCTGATAACAAAGCGTGTTGCACGAAATGCAGTTGACCCTTATGCCTGCCGTGATTGCCGTGATGATCGTATCGACATTCAGCGTGACAAGCGTTGGAG
>Ga0304729_1001232_pt1 | contig 17324 bp, 19 predicted proteins | sample C_131016_MF_Meta_FD_190475 | JGI IMG/M metagenome (GOLD analysis project Ga0304729, IMG submission 190475) | Freshwater microbial communities from Lake Croche, Canada to study carbon cycling - C_131016_MF_MetaG (v2) (version 2) | ecosystem: Environmental > Aquatic > Freshwater > Lake | place... | reverse complement strand
TCTGAAACTTTATGCTTCTTGCGCAAATGCATAGCGAGAGCAACTAAAAAGTACATTGTTAGGCTTACTGAAGCTAAGGCGCCGAGTTGCTTGTTCCAGATACCAGCAATGAGACCTAAACAAAGAGAAGTAGGAGTTCGGCTATTTAGGGAATCGCTTCTTTCCCGTTTGGCTTCTTCTCGGTAATATTCAAACATGTCCGAGACAACAAAGCGCCTTTTTCGCCACATGGCATGGGCTAACCAGCAAGTTTATGAAGCGGTGCAAAAGTTGCCGGATGAGGCACTTGGGTCATATATCGTTAATCCAGAGTGGACTGTTGGGCGAATACTCCAACACATTGTTGGTGGCGCCGATTGGTATGTACATTGCCTAACGGGAGAACCCTGGAGAGATATCAATTTACCAAACTCTATGAGCGATTTAGATTTACTAAAGGAGTACCTTCTTGAATTTGACGCAAAAATCTTAAGTCAGGCCGACCTTCCCGATATCTACTTGACATTAAAGGAGGGCGAGAAAATTTGGCAGAATTTGCGCTCAACAATTTTGGCAGAAGCGATCTATCACGCCGCCGAGCATCGGACGCAGCTAATTGATGCGCTCGAATCTAAGGGTTATGCCCCAATAGCTTTAGATGAATTAGATTTGTGGAAATTCGAGAAGCACGAAAAGGAAATGAAAATCTAATGAAGTTTCTTATTTCGGTTATTGATGTTCCATCTAACTCCGGAACGCCTGAGGAAATGATTGAGATTGATAAGTTCAATGATCAACTTCGAGAAAATGGCCAATGGATTTTTGCATGGGGATTGCAGGCGCCAGAAACAGCAACAGTAATTGATAATCGAAATGGGGCGAATCTAAGTACTGGTAAACCACTCTTTGAAGGCCATGAGCATTTCAGTGGAATGTGGCTAATTGAGGTTGAAAACCAAGAAATAGCGCGAAAGTTAGCTTTCAGCGCATCAAAAGCTTGTAATAGAAAAGTTGAACTTCGCCCATTTCACTAGGTAGACCTTTTATACTTTGCTCATGTCCAAGAAATCCGATTCAAAATGCGCCGTCGCACGGGGCGAGGTCGACAAGGACAAGTACGAGTCTCTAGACGGCGAGTGGCGGCAGATCGGCTTAGCGGCGCCAGCCAGAAGGGCTCTTGTAGATGCAAGACTTTATAAGGTTTCTGACCTTCGCAAGATTTCACTTGATGATCTCACCGAACTGCATGGCATGGGCAAATCAGCAGTTGCCCGTATCAAGGTTGTAATGAACGCGAAAAAAATTCGCTTTCGCTAAGCGGAATTGCCCCTAATTCAAGTAGGCGACAATTGCTCCTGCAATAGTGAGATTGATAGCGTCATTTGCTGTTTCGATAATCCAGACCTTGAGGCTATCGCCTCCAAAAAGACGGTGAGAAAGTGAGGAGAACATCGAAATTCCAACTCCAAGTGCAAAACCAATTCCGGCGCCATCGAGAGCCCCAAGATTTGGCTGATATTTTTGAAGTGAATTAATAATTAGACCCAGTGTCAGTGTTTGAATAAGAACGCCAAGAATAGTGCCACCAAATAGAAGTACTGGCTTATTTTGATTCTGATTGAGTTGGCCTGATGCGATTCCTCGAGCTTTCATCCACACTGGGTAAAAAGTTTTAGGGCCAAACCAAATTGCGCCACTTATAAAAGAAAATACGAAGGCCGCTAGGACGGCCAAGAGATTTAATCCAGAAAAAGTCATGGGTAAATCGTACACAATCAGTTTTGAAAAACACGCATAGCGTCTGAATGGATTATTTGGCCTTGATAACTAACTCTGAAACATCGATACGATGTGCCTTAAAGGCATTGACGGGGGATTCACTCGGGTAGCCAATTGCGATCCCGCAGAGCAAACGGTAACCGCCTGGCACTTCGAATTCTTTTCTAACTACATCGTCCCAAATACCAACTGCACCTTGCATACATGTTCCGAGTCCATGAGCGTGCGCCGAGAGAGCGAGGTTTTCCATCATCAAACCAGCATCACTTGCGGCATAAATATGAAGACTTTTATGAATATAGATAAATAATTCTGTCGGAGCGCCGTAGAACTCATAATTCTTCGCCCACCATTTATCACGTTGCACGCGGTCTTCTCTTGCAACGCCAAAGGTGGCATAAAGACCTGCGCCAAGTCGCATGGCGCTTGGCTTTAAATCTTTGGGGTATGGCTTACTTATTAGGCGGTTACTTGTTGGCAATCCATAACGGGTAATGAGGAGCGTAATCTTCCCCCAAATTCCATTGCGCAAATGTTTGGAGACAGCGCTCCATCTGGAGAGAAATTCTGCGCTAATCCGATTTTTCACTTCACCTGATGCAATAGCAACCTTAAATGGTCTTGTATTCGACCAACTTGGAGCAGTGAGAGCATCAGCTAGTATTTGATTGAGAATTTCTTGCGGCACCGGATCGGGTAAAAAGTCTCGAGTTGTTCGACGTGATGAGAGAAATTCTGAAACCCATTTCGCATCGTGTTTGTTATTTCCCAAAGACATGTCGAAATCTTACCCTGTCAGGATGAACGATTAACGTTTGAAAGAGCCCAAAGAACACAAAGCACGATGCCAATTGCTGAAGAAATCATCACTACAGTTACATGTTCGCGAAGCAGAAGCGCTGACCAGCCAAGAGTCAGAATTGCTTGCAATTGTTGGACTTGAGACCCATGAGTTACGCCGAAATCTCGAAGCCCTCTGTACCATGCAAAGAAACCTAGATACATTGAAGAAAAACCAATTCCAAGTAATCCGAGAATAGCGTTCCCATGCATTACAAAGTGTGAATGTGTTTTTGCAAAAAAGATTGCAGCACCGGGAATCGAAAGTGGGAGTCCGAAAATAACAACCCAAGAAATCACTTGCCAACCAGGCATAAAGCTTGTAAGTGAAGCGCCCTCAACATAGCAATACGAAGAAGCAAGAACTGCGCCGAGAATAAGTAAATCAGCAATGAGATCAGATTTTGTTGCCCCACCTCTTCCGATAGAGAAAACCACAAGTAGAAGAGTGCCTAATCCCGATGCAGCCCAAAATCCCATCCCAACTTTCTTCTTGTTTTTTAAGACTGACATGATCGCAGTTGCGAGGGGCATAACAGCTGAAACAACTGCTACGTGTGCAGTCGTGGTTCGCTGGAGTGCTAATGAAATAAGAATTGGCCAACCAAAAACTCCACCAAGGGTTGTAAATGCCATTGGACGCCAAAGATTTCTTGGAAGGGCAGGCACCTTCGCTTTGACCATAAGTGGAATCGCAAGTGTTGAAGCAATTATTGGCCTTGCAAAAGCAGTAAAAAGAGGATCAAAACTTTCGAGCGCTAATTTTGTAAAAGGCAAGGAAAGAGAGAATAGGAATATTCCAAAGATGGCGTAAAAGAGTCCGCTCTTTTGTTTCTGAGTAAAAGCCACTCTCTAACTCTACTGAGCCATGATGGCGTCGTAGACGTATTGCGCCAGACCGCGCGCTCTGTCGTCGTAGTACTTTTTAAAGCGGGCATCCTCTAAATACATCACTGCTAGATTCTTTTGCATCTGCACAGAGCACTCGTAGAACCACTTTGAAATAGCAGCTCGGTGGGCGATAACAGCAGCCTGAGACTCGGGGGAGTTGACGGGGAGACTGTTTCCAAAGGCATATGCGAATTTCTCAGTGACAGCTTCTTGATCCACTTTAGCCAGAGCGAAGTCGGCATGAGAGTACTTGGATGTACGTTCCTTTGATTGCTGGTATTCGGCGGTGGTGCCCCAAAGTTCTTGAACTTCCTTATCAAATTCGCTCACGTGGGCAAGATACAACTTTGGAAGGCGATTGGTCTAGAATGGCGAAATGCTTCGTATTGGCGTAATTGGAACTGGCATCATGGGCGCTGGCCACGCTCGCTTCATTCAAAAACATGTCGAGGGCGCTGAGGTAACTGCGCTGGCAGATATTGACCCGGTTCGGGTGAGCGCACTTGCAAACGAACTTGGCACAGTCGTGCTTCAAACAAAGAGCCCTGAAGAATTGATGAATAGCGCTGATGTTGATGCCATCATCATTGCATCTCCAGATTCATTTCACGTGGAACATCTACGCCTGGCTATCGAAAGTGGCAAACCAACTCTTTGCGAAAAACCGATTGCGACAAACCTGGAAGATGCGCGGGCAATTTCAAGTGAAATTAAGGCCCATGAAAACTCAGTAGGCAAGAAACTTATCAGTTTTGGATTTATGCGACGCTTTGATCCTGGATACATGCGATTGCGCGAAGAAGTTGAATCTGGAAAATATGGCAAGCCTTTGTACGTCAAAGCAGTGATTCGAAATCACCTTTCACCAGGAACGACCTCAACAGGTATTTTTACAAACATGGCAGTTCACGACTTCGACATTTACCGCTGGCTTTTCAAGTCAGATTGGGAGAGCGTCTCCTCTTTTTACCCACCTCACTCAAGTTCGGCTCCTGATGACTTAAATGATCCCCTTGTTTTTGTAGCAAAATTAAAAAATGGAATTACCCTTGTTGTTGATGCCATGGCAAACGGCACGGCGGGTTATGACACTCGCGTTGAGGTAGTTTGCGAAAGAGGAAATCTAGAGATCGGCCCATTCGGAGATTTTGCCGTGCGCACCCTTGAGAATTTCGAAGTGACTCGAGGTGGTCCGATGGAAATCAATTGGATGAAGAAATTCGAGCAGTCTTACATAAACGAGCTTCGTGCGTGGGTTGGCGAAATCAAGGGCGGTGAAGTCCATCCAGACTTAGCCACTCATAAAGATGCTCTCATCGCTAACGAATCAGCAGCCCTCGGAGTGGCTTCTATTTCTTAAACTTCTCCGGTTTATTTGTCTGGATTTGGAACAACAACATCCCGCACAAAAGCCTCTAAGTCATTGACCGACTGCAAGAACCCTCGAAGTGTTCGAAGCGTTGCGCCAAGGTTTGTAAATTCCTCAACCTTCAGCCCATCCGCGTCATACATCTTTCGAAATTCTGGAAGGTTTTCAAGAAGCGGATCCAGGATTCGAGGCGCTATTGGCTCATTGATGCTATTGAGATTGGGTTTTAGCCCTGCTTTATTAATCCGCACTTGCCATGGATAAGGCGGTGAAATAACAACATCGCCACCTAATAGTTCACTCCAATGCATGTGATTGCGAAAAGCGGCGGAGAGCAAACGCGTGCGGTATCCGCGTTCCTGGTAAATCTTGTACGCATTTTTGAAGACAGCTACTCCAGCCCATTCCATGACTCCTGGATCAATGGTTACACCGCTCTTTTCTGCCGATACTTTAACCCAGTCATCTACACGACCAACCATAATTGTACAGACAGGTCCCATTTGAGAAATATCTAAACCTTCTGCTTCGCGACGTTTCAATCCGCGCTCAATTGCTTCGGCTACGGCTATGGTTTGTGCGACAGAAAACGAAACAGTCGCATTTAGGCTAACGCCCTGATATGTAGCTTCCTCAAAAGCTGAAACTGCCTCTGATGTAACTGGAATCTTCACAATAATGTTTTTAGCGAGTTTTGAAAATTCAACCGCCTGAGAAGTTAGTGATTCTGCGCTTCGAAAGTTTCTTGGATCAGTCTGAATTGAGAGACGTCCATTTCGCCCATTATATTTTTCAAATTCTGGTTCAAGAATCTTTGCTGCATTAAGAGAAAGTTCCTTGACCATTGCCCAGCCAATTGAATCCTCTGTGGACGATGGATTCAACTTCGCAAATTCCTTAATTCGCCCGTTCCAATACTCCTTATCTGCCTTCAGAGCAGAAAGGGCAATAACCGGATTGCACGTGGCTCCAACGATGCCCCATGTAAGTGCATCCTTCAGTTCTTTTGGATCTGCTGAGTCGTTCCACAAAACAGTCTTTGTGTTTTGCTTCATGTACAGAAAGGGCGATTCAGACATTTAAACTCCTTGATTGAATTCGGTTTGCAACTCTGCAATAACACTCTTGAGGAACTCCACGCTTGCTCGTGCATCTGCGATAGGTCCTTCATTGGCAGACGGCTCTGCATGCACGACATTGTCTTGCTCGAGCACGAACCAACCATCGTAACCAGAATTAATAAGGCTCCGGACAATTGCGCGAATATCTACATCACCTTGTCCGAGTGGGCGATACATACCTTTCACGACTGCGTCGTAATAGCTAAGTTCATTCGCCTGAACCCTCTTTGCCCATGAGAGATCGACATCTTTGAGATGTGAATGTGCGACGCGATCGGCATGATTTTGCGCGAAATCAACTGGATCTGTACCACCGATAATCATGTGGCCAGTGTCTAAACAGAAAGGAATCGTAGATCCAGACAAAACTCTATTTATGTGATCTTCGGTTTCAATCATGGTTCCTACATGTGGATGCAAAACAGCTTTCACTCCAACCTTTGCAGCGACTTCTTGCAGGCGATTTAAATTTGTGAACAGAACTTGCCATTGTGCTTCATCGAGAACTGGAAGTTTTGCGTCATACCCATCAATTCCCGAGTTCGCGGCGAGTACTAAAACTTTAGCTCCGGCAGCTTCATAACTTAATAATTCTTTTTCGACTGCAGGAACGGGATCATGGTCTTCACGGTGCAATATGACCGGAACAAAACCTCCTACAGCGATCATGTTGTGCTCTTTTAGAATTGACGCCTTTAACTCAGGCTGCATCGGCAGAAACCCGTCCGGGCCAAATTCAGTAGCACCTAAACCCAATTCACTCATTTCCTTGAGCACGCGAGAAGGATCCATCTGATGACCCCAATTAGGGACTTCGCATACACCCCACGAAATAGGCGCTCCAGCAATATTTATCTTTATAGATCCCATGTGCATCTCCTATTGATTGTCTTTCGTTCCGTTGCCAAGTAGCGGACGCTGCTTTGAAAGCGCTACCTCATAGTTTTTGTAAGCTTCTTGAGTACTTGCAAGAGTGGATATTGGAGAGATTGGAACATCCCACCAACCTTCTCCATCAGGTGAATAAAGTAATGGATCGCTATTAATGTGGATGAGCGTTGCTTTGGAAGAAGCTTTTGCTTTTTCAACAGCAGCATGTAGGTCTTGGATGGCGTTAGGAGTCTCCTCAATGCGGATCACATCGATGCCCAGGCTTGCAGCATTATCAGCAAGATCAACGGGAAGCTTCTCATCCTTTCCGGAATATCGATATTGCGTTCCAAACCTTTGCGAACCTACGGATTCAGAAAGATGGCCAATAGATGCGAATCCGTGATTTTGAATTAACACGATGATGAACTTAATCCCTTCAGCCACTGCTGAAACTATTTCGGTGTGCATCATGAGGTAGGAACCATCTCCAACCATGACTATTGGATTTGCACCTGCGCGTGCTGCTCCGACCCCAGCGGCGATCTCATAACCCATGCATGAGAATGCATATTCAACGTGATATCCAAGCGGGGATCGCACTCGCCATAATTTATGTAAATCTCCGGGCAATGAACCTGCTGCGCAAACAACAGTGTCGCTGGCGTCAGATGCTGATTGGACGGCGTGAATAATCTCGGTCTGGCTTGGTAGAGCACGCTTTTGGTCAACAAATGCCTCATCTACACGTACGTTCCAGCTCTTCATTTCAGTTGTTGCCTTGGCGCTGTATTCGGAAGAAACTGAGTATCCATTTAGTTCAACGATGAGTTCCTTCAATGTTTCTCGGGCATCGGCCACAACAGGAAGTGCACTTCCGTGTTTGAATGCATCGAAGGCTGCAATATTAATATTTATGAATTTAACGTTAGGGTTTTGAAAGGCGGTACGACTTGCCGTCGTGAAATCGCTATAGCGAGTTCCGATTCCAATCACCACATCCGCTTCCGAAGCCAAACGATTTGCGGCAGTTGTGCCAGTAGCGCCTACAGAGCCAAGATATTGTGGATGATCCCAATTGAGAGAGCCAACCCCAGCTTGTGACGCTCCGACAGGAATCTTTGTAGTTTCAACAAGCTTTTGTAGTTCAGAGTGTGCATCAGAGTAAATGATCCCGCCGCCCGCAATAATGAATGGAGCTTTTGAAGATTTGATAATGCGAGCAACGTCCTTCACGATTCCGGCATCCGGGCGTGGCCTGCGAATACGCCATTCGCGATCTGCAAGAAATTCCTCTGGAACTTCGATGATTTCTGCTTGGACATCCTCGGGGAGACAGATCGTTACTGCTCCGGTTTCTGCTGGATCGGTGAGAACTCGCATGGCGCCTAGAAGGGCAGAAAAAAGTTGTTCAGGACGTTGCACGCGATCAAAGAATCGGGAGAGCGGTTTGAACGCATCGTTAACTGAGAGAGTTGAATCGTTGGGCATTTCAAGCTGTTGAAGAACCGGATCGGATGCGCGATTCGCAAATACATCTGATGGCAATAACAAAACTGGCAATCTATTAGTTGTTGCAACTGCTGCTCCTGTGAGCATATTTGTCGCACCGGGTCCAACGGATGCCGTACAGGCAAAAGTTGCACGGCGACGCTTGATTCGAGCAAAAGCGGAAGATTCATGAACCATTGCTTGTTCATTACGTGCTTGGTAATACGGCATCAACGATGGATTATCAACAGAAAATTGCTTAAGTGCTTGGCCGATACCCGCGACGTTTCCATGACCAAAGATTCCAAAGACGCCAGGGATTGTGCGTTCGCGGTGATCGCCATCGACGGTGTATTGATGCGCCAAGAATTCAACGACTGCTTGGCTTACCGTCATCTCTCTTTTTGCCATGACCTTCTCTTTCTATTCCTTCTAGGCTTTCAATTCAGTGTAAGGCAAGCGAGGATCAGGCAGTTGCGTCGCCCAAGAATCTCTAATCCACACTTGATTTGGTTCATCTGTCACATTCCAGACGCGCTCGGGATCTGGTCCTGCCATCACATTGAAGAAGTAGAGGTCATAGCCAGGCCCAGCAGCAACCGGACCATGCCACCCGTATGGAACTAGGGCCACATCTCCCGAATGAATTTCTTCAGTTACGTCATATTCGCGTGAATCTGATGAGTTGCCTCTGAAGATTCCAAAAGGGGAGTGTGAAGAAGGTATTGCAACTCCACGCGTCACTGCTGATTCAAAGTAATAAATTTCTTCAAGGTGAGATTCTTTCCCAGGAATGTACGTGTCATGCTTATGTGCCGGGGCTCCAGACCAATTGCCTGCGGGAACAATTGCCTCAACGGTAATCATTCGATCTGCATCCAAGACATCTGGCATACCAAAGTTATGAATTTGTCTAGATTCACGACCTGCTCCACGAATATTTACGGGCACATCTTCCTTAGCAATGAATTGGACCGGTTTTGAATTTTTCGCAGGACATTCACCGATTGCAATTCGAGAGCTCCCAGATAGTTTTATCTCAGTATTTATTGGAAGGTATAGAAGATCGGCGGGGCCGTGAAAAACTGATGTACGCCCCCGCAGAATTTTGGTTTGAAAATCGCTATTTCCGGAAACTTTGTACTGAACCTCAAGGGATTCACCTTTAAGGACGAAAACAATTCGCTCGTTATTATCTGGGGAAATCGTGAGTTGCGATTCCTTTGACAGAGTTGCAATCCGAACTCCAGTGTGGGTCCATCCTGACACGGGAGGATTTTCTGCATCGATGCGTACTTCCCAAGGCCCTGACGCTAATTCTCCTTGGCGGTAATACCACTTACTGGAATTTGTCATTGTGATGAGCAGTTAGTTTTGTGGGAAGCCTAAGTTGATTCCGCCATGGCTTGGATCTAGCCAACGTGAAGTTATTGCTTTTCCACGAGTAAAGAAGTGAACGCCTTCTACTCCATGCGCCTTTGTGTCGCCAAAAAGTGAATTCTTCCATCCGCCAAATGAGTAATACGCGACAGGTACAGGAATCGGAACGTTTATTCCAATCATTCCAACCTCAACTTGATTTTGGAATTTACGAGCAGCGCCACCGTCATTTGTGAAGATTGCTGTTCCGTTTCCAAATGCCCCGCTATTGATGAGATTTACACCTTCATCAAATGACTTTACGCGCACTATAGAAAGAACAGGCCCAAAGATTTCTTCGGTATATACCTTGGAAGATGTAGGCACTTGATCAATCAGCGTAGGCCCAAGCCAGAATCCACCAGGTTCGCCATCTACCTTTGGATTTCGGCCATCGACGACAACCTTTGCGCCATCTTTTTCTGCAATTTCAATATAGCCGGCAACTTTGTCACGGTGTTCCTTTGTCACAAGTGGGCCCATGTCGCATCCGCGTCGTCCATCGCCAGTGCGCAATGTGTGCATGCGTTCAACAATCTTGGGAATGAGAGCATCTGCGATTGGTTCAACTGCAACGACTACTGAGATAGCCATACAACGCTCACCCGCGCTTCCAAATCCCGCATTAATAGCTGAGTCAGCCACAAGTTCGAGATCCGCGTCAGGCAGAACCAGCATGTGATTCTTTGCTCCTCCGAGCGCTTGCACGCGCTTTCCCTTTTTCGCACAATTCTCATATATATATTGTGCAATTGGAGTTGATCCGACGAATGAAATCGATTCGACGTCAGGGCTTTCAATCAATCCATCTACAGATTCTTTGTCGCCATTCAATACATTGAAGACTCCATCAGGAAGACCAGCTTCTTGCCAGAGTTTTGCAATCCACATTTGTGCAGATGGATCTTTCTCCGACGGCTTAATAACAACGGTGTTGCCAGCTGCGATGGCGATTGGGAAGAACCACATTGGAACCATGGCGGGGAAATTGAAAGGACTAATGATGCCCACAACACCCAATGGTTGGCGAGTGGAGTAGACATCCACCCCTGTGGAAGCATTTTCAGAATAAAAACCTTTAAGAAGGTGTGGAATACCAGTCGCAAACTCGACAACTTCTTGGCCGCGTGTAATTTCACCGAGCGCATCGGACAAAACTTTTCCGTGCTCGCTTGTGATGATCTCGGCTAATTCACCTTTGCGGGCGTTGAGCAATTCTCTAAAGTTAAAAATAATTTGCTGACGTTTAGCGAGCGAGGCATCGCGCCATTCGGGGAACGCATCCTTAGCTGCTTTTATTGCCAAATTAATCTCGTTTTGATTGGCTAGAGCTACCCGCTTTGTTTCAATACCAAGTGCCGGATCGTAAACCGGGGCAGTTCGTCCAGAGGTACTCACATGCACTTTCCCATTTATCCAGTGGTTTACGACTGCAGTCATTTCATGCTCCCTTTTTGAATATGTATTGATAATAGAGGTATTTGGCCTCATTTTGAATTCTCACCCTTCCAGCCATTTCCATTGTCTAAACTCCTATACTCTGGTCAAATAATGAGAAATATGTGGGGAGATAGCATGTCTGAGGAGTTTGTTGGTACTTCGGATCAGCCAATTTTTCAATCTGTTTTCCGTAATCTTCGCTCCTATTTCAAGGACTTAAGTTGGTCAGCAGCCTCAACTGGAATTTTAGTAGTGCTCGTCTCCAGTACTGGACCAGCTGCCCTTATGTTGCAAGCGGCAAGAGCAGGACATTTCTCCACAAGTCAAACTATTTCCTGGCTGTCAATTTGCTGGATTGGTTCTGGGGTGGTTGGTCTTCTTCTAACGCTTCGATATCGAATGCCCATATTTGGCGCTTGGTCATCTCCATCCGTCGCACTCTTAGTTACAGGTTTGTCTGTCCATTCAATAAATGAAGCAGTAGCCTCTTATTACTTGGCGGCCCTAGCGATTCTCGTCATCGGGGTAACTGGAATTTTTGAAAGGATCTTGTCTCTTGTTCCTCGCGCCGTGATCATGGCAATGCTCGGGGGAGTTCTTTTCACTTTTGGAGTTCAAATCTTTGTTCAGTTACCGGCCGAACCGGTTATCGTGTTGGCAATGCTCGTTACATTTTTCTTCGGAAGACGAAGGAATTGGAGAGCGCCTGTTGTATTTAGTACCGCGGTGGGTTTAATTGCCACAATCTTGATGGGCAAGGCGGCTTCGCCTCACATGGTATTTGGGCTGACTAAATTTGTGTGGATCACTCCAAAATTTTCGATGGGGGGGATTGTTACATTAGCAATTCCACTCGTCCTTCTTACTTTGACGACACAATTTGCTCCCGGCTCTGCAGTATTAATTAGTAATGGTTACAAAGCCCCCATAAACTCAATGTTGAAAGTCAGCGGCATTTTGAGTTTTCTGACAGCAGGGTTTCTTAACAGTGGATTGAATTGCGCGGCAATAAGTGCAGCGATGGGTGTCAGTCCGCAAGCAGAACCCAATAAAGATCGTCGCTACACGGCTGCCATAACATCTGGGCTGGCCTATATAGCTGTTGGGATTCTCGGAAGTACGATGATTGCCTTATTTAATTTGGTTCCTAGCGCTTTTCTTGCCACTCTCACAGGGCTTGCCTTACTCCCGTCCATAGCTAGCAGTACCAGTGAGGCCTTAGCTGATCCGGATTACCGTGAAGCGGCAATGGTTACATTCTTGGTGACCGTCTCCAATATCCATGTACTTAAACTTGGCGCACCGTTCTGGGGGCTTATTGCAGGAGTGGTTATTCATCAAGTAACGACAAAGAAGTCGTCAAAAACAAAATAGCCCCGTGATTTCTCACAGGGCTTTTTAGAAGATTTGAGCTAATTACTTAGCAGCGATCGCTGAGATTTCGAACTCTAGCTTGATGTTCTCAGAAACAATGACTCCACCAGTTTCAAGTACAGCATTCCAGGTTAGGCCGTAATCCTTACGATTGATTTCAGAAGCGCCTTCGAAACCAAAGCGAGCATTGCCGTATGGATCAGTTGCTGTTCCTGTGTATTCGAATTCAATTGAGATTGGCTTTGTTACATCCTTGATTGTGAGGTTTCCTTCAACGACAATCTTGTCTGATCCAGAATCTTTTACAGATGTTGAAGCAAAAGTGATTTTTGGAAATGCGGCTACATCAAAGAAATCTGGGCTCTGTAGGTGGCCATCGCGGTCTGCGCTACGTGTGTCAACTGATGCTGCATTAATTTCGATGGTGATTGAAGCTGTTCCATCGGTCACTGTTCCTGAACCAGTGAATTCATTGAATGAACCGCGAACCTTTGTAACCATTGCATGGCGCGCACTGAAACCTACGCGACTGTGTGATGGATCGATATTGAAAGTACCTGCTGGCAATGTTGAAAGAACTGACATGAATGTTTTCCTTTTGTTGAGTTGAATAGTGTGATCACTGGAAGTGATAGTTGAATCCTAGCCGAAGATAGTTGAAAGTTCAACTAAATGAACAACAGGTAAACACAGCAAATTTGCAAATTGTTTGCAGAAGCAAATCTTTTCCATTCTGCTTATTTCTATGGCACGATTGACACATGAGGACGAAAAGATTTCGATATCTTGCTTCGCTTGCAGCCATGGCTGTTCTACTTGCCACCATGAATTCTGCAACTGCTGGGACGGGAAGAGTTCTGAATGAAAATTCAGCGAATAAGACTTATGCGATCAAGCTAGGCTCCACATTTCATCTAGTCCTTCACTCGACTTATTGGAGCTTGACTCCAATTATTACCTCAGCACCAATTAAATTATTGGGCGATCCAGTCCCAACTTTGGACGCTAGCGCGCCTGGCAATCCACCTGGAATGGGAAAAGGCACACTGGAATGGGCGCTTAAAGCCGTTCGCGTGGGCAACTTTTCATTGAAAGCTACCCGCACTTCGTGCGGAGAGGCGCTCAGGTGTACTGATAGCCAGAGCAATTATCTGGTTAAAATCAAAATAACCAAGTAAATATTCAGCGGTCCCGAATCCGGCTATTATTCCCAGACTCTTAACCGATTCTCAGGATAAATGAAGATTGCGAGGTTTCAATCTCTTTATGAGCGTTCGAGTTAAATATTATGCTGATTGGGCGAGCGCGATTTTAGGGCTTGGACTTGGTTTAACAGTCGCAATCTTTTTAGAGACGACAACTCGTTCAGATTGGGCTTGGCCGTACCCCTTTATTATCTCTGTATCGCGAATTTGCGCACTCGTCGGAACCTATTTCGCACTTGTCGGTATCGTGATGGTTTCTCGAATTTCATGGATTGAAAGATCTGTTGGTCATGACAAGTTAGTAAGGTGGCATCGAAAGCTTGGGCCTTATGCGCTTTTCTTAATAACTTTTCACGTTCTTTTCGTCGCGCTTGGCTATGCAGGAAATGAAGGCTTGCGTGTCGGCGGTGAATTATGGAGAATGACGAGAAATTATCAGTGGATGCTTCCGGCTGCTGTTGGGTTCCTATTCTTTGTTGCAGCTGGAGTGACCTCTTACAAGCGTGTTCGATCCAAGATGTCCTATGAAACTTGGTGGACAATTCATCTTTATACCTATTTGGCCATAGCGTTGAGTTACATGCACCAAGTGCTAACCGGGCCTATGTTCTTAAACCATCCTCTGAATAAGTATTACTGGGAAGGGCTCTACCTCGTCACTGCATTTACAATTATCTATTGGCGTGTGGTTATTCCAGTGTTCAGATCATTTAGGCATGATCTTAGAGTCGCAGAGATTGTTGATGAAGGTTCTAGCGTTGTGTCTATCGTGATGCGCGGGCATAAATTGGATCGCCTCAACGCGCAAGGAGGACAATTCTTTAGTTGGCGCTTTATGACAAAAGGACAGTGGTGGATCGCCCATCCTTATTCCCTTTCGGCTGCGCCAACATCTGAGGAAATGCGTGTAACGGTTAAGAATCTAGGGGACGCATCTGGCGCCGTTAAGCACCTTAAACCTGGAACAAAAGTTTTCTTCGAAGGTCCCTTTGGAATATTCACCGCCTCCAAGGCCACAAAGGGATTGGGTCACGCAGTTCTTGTCGGTGGGGGAGTTGGAATTACTCCCTTACGCGCACTCATGGAGGAGTTTGACCCATCAGTTGAAGTTGATGTAATTTTTAGAGCAGCTTCTGAAGATGATTTAGTCTTCAAATTAGAGCTCGATGAACTAGCTGAAGCTCGAGGAGCCCGAGTGCACTACTTGATGGGATCTCGAAAGCAGCATCCTATGAATGCAAGCCACATAATGAAATATGTTCCAGCCTTTCGTTACAGCGACGTTTACGTCTGTGGGCCAACCCCTCTTGTTGACGCAGTGAGGGCAGCAGCCCTAGCCTGCGGCATTCCAAAAGAACGTTTTCACGCAGAAGCGTTTGAATTTCATGCTGAGTAGAAGAGAGAGGCAATGACATGGGCGCAGTAAAAATTGTTGCAGTCGTTGCTGGCACGGTTGGTGGAGTCGGTGCAATTTTGGCCTACGCGCCGCCTCATCAGGGTGTTTCAAGTGGTGTCGTTGCTACTCCAACTCCAATTGAAGCGGTTCCAACTCCTTCAGAAACTCCAACGCCTTCAGAAACTCCAACTCCAACGCCAACGACCCCGGCGACAGTTTCTCCAACAAAGATTGCTAAACCCAGACCGGCGAAGACTATTGCAGTACCAAAGGCCCCAATTAATGGAACTTTCACGGGGGTAGCTGCGCAAACTCAGTATGGTCCTGTGCAGGTACAAATCGATATTGTTGCCAGCAAAATTGTTGCCGCAAGAGCCATCCAACTCCCCAGTGGAACCGCGAAAGACGTCGAACTCAATAAACTTGCTGTCCCCTATCTCATTCAAGAGACTGTGAAGGCATCCTCGTCAGATATTCAGGGTGTTGGGGGAGCGACTTATACATCCCAAGGTTGGTATGACTCGTTAGTAAGTGCGCTCGCTAGAGCAGGTTTGTAAGAATTATCTCTTAGCGATCTTGCGCCAGACCTGAATCTGATTAAGTACTAACGTTACTGCGCCATAAAGTTTTAATTCAGAAGCTTTATTCTTTGCGCGAATATTCGACACGCACTTCGTGCTCGTCGCTACATTCTTATAGCAGGCAGTGATTTGCTTTTGAGCGCTGAGTTCAAATGTGTACCACTTGAAAGCTGTTAAATCGAACTTTCGAAGTGTTTCACGTCCTGGATACAAATAGTTAGCGTCAACTGTTAGGTACACCCAATTGTGAGTGAGATCTTTATCAAATTTGGTGAGTTTGGCTCGGATTGTTCCGAGCTGTTGATTTAGCGATGAGTTGATGGTTTTTACTGAATCCGGTTTTGAATTGCTATTTATTTGAGCCGATAAGACTGAAAAGTCATGCATCGCAACGACAGATGAATCCAACTCAACGAGAAGATCCACATCCGCCTTTGCAGGCGCAGATTGGAGGCAGAGCAGCAACGCTAGCCCCGCCCCAATCAATTTCTTAGTATTTTTCATTAACTCCACTTAGCAACGAGTGTTGTATCCGCTGTTGGTATGAATATATGTGCAGCAGTGTTCACATTTGCAACGCTATCATAACGCCAAGAGTAAGTTGTGTAACCAGGAAGATTTGTTAGGCCTGTCGGCAAGGTGATTGAACTTCCATTTGCAACAAGCTGCCATGTGATGGCTGAGCTTCCGTTATTCAATCCTCCGTTTGGATCTAGAACAACTATCCAACGTGTGTCATTAGCCGCAAGTATGGTGAAGACCGCCGAAGTAACGGTGTTTGCTTGGCCATAAGTACTGTTACCAGCCTGGTTTGCAATCACTTGGCAGTCACCAGCCGCCTTTGCGCGAACGAGTGATGTTCCCGTAACAATTTCACAGACAGCGCTGTTGGAAGTTGTGTAGACAATCGGGAGGTTGCTAGAAGCAATTCCAGGAATAACCTGGTCAGCTCCTCCGACTCTCATTGCATTCAATGATCCTGTGCGGATGATATTCGGGGCTGTTCCTGAGTTCACTGATGGAAGAGCATTAACAGTCAATGTGTAGATAACTTGATAAATACCCGAGGTGTTTATTCCCGTGATTTGGTATCGAGTTGCCGGTTGTTGATTCGTAGGTGTTCCACTTAGCAAACCAGTGGCTCCATCGAATGATGTGCCGGCTGGCACTGCAGGGAAGATGCGATATTCCGTCACGGGTCCGCCACTAGTATTGATCAAATAACCACCGGTGATTGACGCACCAATCGTAATGATTTTATTTGGAACGGTGAGTGCAAAATTCGGTGCAATTACTGCGGGCGCAGAAGTTGTAGCCGTTGTGGTATTCGTAGTTGGTGTCGTGGTTGTAGTAGGTGCTGGTGCAGCAGGCGCAGCAGCAGCTGCGGCCGGAGCAGGTGCGGGTGCGGCAGGAGCAGCAGCTCCGTTAATAGAGACTGTTGGCGCGGCTACAGAGGAAGGCTTGTAATCTGTACGTGAAGTACTGATTGTTACCTTTCCTGGCAATCCGTTGTACACGACAGTTACGAGTCCGGTTTTTGAAATCGTGACAAGTGCGCCTGAAGTATCA
>Ga0304729_1001226_pt1 | contig 17343 bp, 18 predicted proteins | sample C_131016_MF_Meta_FD_190475 | JGI IMG/M metagenome (GOLD analysis project Ga0304729, IMG submission 190475) | Freshwater microbial communities from Lake Croche, Canada to study carbon cycling - C_131016_MF_MetaG (v2) (version 2) | ecosystem: Environmental > Aquatic > Freshwater > Lake | place... | reverse complement strand
AGTCTGTTTGACATCTTTGGCTGTAGCGTCTCGTTGGGCTTGATTTGTTGGTGCTTGCCATCCTTGATCACCATAGAAGAGACCACGCACGGCTTCGTCCATGCCTTGTTCTTCTATTTTGCCAGATTTTTTCATCTTCTGGAACTGGGCACCTGCCACACGCTCACCGGCTGCTTTGCTACCATACTCTTTGCCAGCCTTCTTGGCTAGAGCCGCAAAACCTGTTGTGGCATTGTTGTGCTTGCCCATGTCACGCTCGTTCAGTTGACCGTGTGTTTTGCTTGGTGTGGCACGAATCTCGTCCAGCTTTTTGTTTAAGTCGTAAAAAAATGTCATTGGATTATCCTCTTGGGTGGGCGCCAGTTGCTGGCTTGGGTTGACGCTTGATATTGGTCATGGGACTTGTGTCGCCCATTGGCAATTCATTTGTGGTTTTGGCAGGAGGAGTCTTGCCCCCGGCAATGGTGAAATTACTACGGTATGCGTTCTTCAGCACAGCATGGTCATACGGACCAGTTGCATAGTCTTTGCTCAAGGCCTTTTGTTGAGCATCTGGCGCAGGATAAGGCGAGTTCAACAGGTCTTTGTTTTCGTCTTCAATCTTGTTGTTTTCAATGTCCATGCTTTCTTCATACGGTGTGGCCATCATCACAACACGATTGGGATCTAGTCCTAGTAATTGTGCCAGTTGTTTGATTTGTGGTTCGATCGCTGGGTACCGGAATTGCACATCCACAATCTTCATGGGCTGATTGGGAAACGCTGGAAAGTCCGGGATCGCTTTGCGAACTGGTGTGCTCTTGGCATCTGACATTTTGACCACGTCAAATTGAGCACACTTGTCACGAAGTTCTTTGAAAAAGCCATCGGGCACATCACCTACCACCTTGATACGGTAAGTATATGCACGTTCGCTTTCGGCTAGGTATTTTGCAAATGGTTTCATATTCGATATCCTGTTTACTATTTATTCTTTTTGTGTGTTTTGGCCTTTGCCAATAATACGTTCCAGCAGATCATTGCGGCTTAGAACCACACCGTGTGCTGTTTGTGCGGCGGCCATGCCCTCATGATCTTTGGCATCCAGGGCTTGTTGCTGTTGATCCAGACGCATTTTCTTCATCTGTAGATCAATCATTTTGAGTTTCTTGTCTAGTTTGGCTGTTTTGGCTGTGATGGCATGGCCCAGCATGTTTGATGCTACTGAGAAGATTTCACTAGCAAATCTTGAATCGACCTGAAAACCAAGGTCCATCAAATCCTTATACGTACCTGTAGCCAGTCCTGCTAACTCATCCATTTCTTGATCAGTAGCATCAAGTCCACGTACCGCCGGGAGAGCATTGTCAATTTTATCAATAGCGTCATCAAGAGCCGCAAGTTGAGATTTATTTTCGGCTATTGCCGGAACTGAGACATTGACATCGTCTTCAGTGGGTGCTAAGTCAAACAGATCTTCTAATTTTCTGGTCATACCATATTTAGTAAGCAGTTTTGGTTGTGCCAACGTTCTAGGTTCGATTTGCCACCTACTATTTTACCACATTTATAGCAAGTGAACTTTGGTTTAGATATTCCAATTTGTGCTTGACTCTTCTTTTGATTCCATTCTGGCTTTTGAATCACGCCAAAGTTTGGATTCTTTAGGCCGCGCTTGACTTCTGATTGTTTTAATAGCGTTTCTTCAGTATGCTTTTTACCAGTCCACCAAATAGATGTTTTCGGAACTCCAGTATATGCTTCTGATAATATTTTTCTTAGATATGCGTAAGTTCTAGAACAAGCGTTATATCTTGGTCTGCCGTTTATATGTGTCATTTGCCAGGCGGCGTAACACATGCTCATCTTACTCTTTCCTTCTGTCATCTTTGTAAGCAATAAGTGACAGATAAAATGTTCTCGTGCAGTTAAACGAACAAGATTTTCTTTTGAGTTATCGCCGCCAAGGCTACGCGGGATGATGTGATGTTTTTCTGTATAGATATCTTGTGACAAGATTCTCGATTGTGCTCGTTGTACAATATTATAATACCAACGAGTGTATTTGTTTTGTAAATACATTGCTGATGCTCCTTCAAAGCGTTAGAGTCAGTGGATGGTGGTACATCGCGACTGGCACCTTTATTTATGCTCGACCGTTGTGAAACATATCCTGTTCTGTGATAACTCTAAATGTAAGTCCGTTGCGTCGAGCCCATTTGGTTGCCGCGTCCCATTTGGCGTAGTTGATGGCAACAATGGCCCGGTCCTTAGAACTCATTTTTGACTCAAGCACGCTCTGCTTTTTGGGTTTGATTTCAATCAGTTCAGCTCGCATTTGATTGTTTCTAGTGCGATATGTGATCAAAAAATCCGGGATATACTGTGTCATCTTGCCTGTGAGTGGATGACGATAAGGGATAGCAATTGATTCACTGGCCCACTGTAGTACTGCATCATTGGTGTCACAGAACTTCATGAATGAGAATTCCCATCCCGATCTGTAACGTGGTGTTCCGTTGCCCACATACTTGGCACGATTGATTACTGTGTACGGTCCTTGTGCCCAGTGTGCCATTATTGGATCACGTTTCTAGCCGCGTAAAAATTGGGTGCTACCGGCACACCCACACCCAACAATGTAGCACGGCTACGGATGCTGTTGAGATAGTAGGCCATGTTGATGTTGAGATCCAGTTGCTCACCGCTGGCCTGAAATGTTTGTAACAAAGTTAACGGGGGAATATTTGTATCTTGTGCTACTCTGAACAAACTCACAGTGAAGTTGTCTGCGGCTTGTTTCGTTGTCATTACTGTCTTGAAGTAACTGTTAACAATGTCGTAATCGCCTACAGGAATGTTCACGTCATAGTCGTAGAAACTATCAAACACTCGCACAGTTTGATCAATGTTGTAGTTGGTATAGTTAATGCTGGCCATATGCAATTAATTAGTTGAGATTATCCTTTGGGAGTAGGATAATACATACCGCTGGCTCGTCCTGGAATCTGACGCATGGCAGCAGGTATTGCTCCGTTCACAACACCCACGCCCAGTTTGACTGTTTCATTAATGGCAATACTCTTGATATCTTTGCCTTTGAATGTGTTGTAGGCTGTGCCAGCTTTTTGTGCGGCGCCAATTAAACCCAGTGGTCCACCACTGCTCAAGTCTTCAATGATGCCGCCTGCGGCATCCAGCAGTCCACCTTGCCCCATGAAGTTGGCACGACTGCCCGGTCTTGAAATTGGGCTTAGTGTCTGATCGTAATGAGTTGGGTCAGCAAACCCGTGTATGTTCTGATCTGGGCGAGCTTTTCCTACTGCACCTTCGTAATACTTCACAGTTTCATAGGCAATGGTCATGGTGTTCTGCATTATACCCGCACCTTCTGCGTAGGCATACTGATCGTGTGCCCAGTTTGTTATTAATGGGTTAACCAATACATAAGTGGCTGTCTTGTGTTGATCAAATCCAGTGATCTGAATGTCTCTAAAGAACGCAGGTTTACCTGATGCACTACTGGTTCCGTCATTGTAGGCTTCGCCGATATAGCCCCAATCGTTAACATCACCAATGCGTTGATTGCTATAGATATCTCTAGCATTGTATCCGAAGCCGGTGACTTTGTTGGCTGAGTCACCAAGACTACCATTGGTGGCGCTGGGTGCTAGATACTGTTGTGATGCATCTTTGTAATAGTAGTTGTAGTATGTGTACCACATTTTGCGAACATTGTCGCCGCCATCATCGTGGAACACTACTGTGACAGGATCATAATTGATCTTGGTTTGAATCACACGTTTACGATTGTATTGATTTAAGGTTTCGTTGTTGATTGTGTACTTGGGTAGGTCCACCGTCTTGACCACATAACTCAGTTGTGTGGCACCAATTACGTTGGTGAGACCAGGAATAGTATCATTGACAGTGAAACTAACATGGAAAAGGAACTTGTACCGAGGTTTAAGTTCAAATGAGTTGGGAGTAAAGACTTTGCTTGCGTGAGTGTAATCACGCAAGGCATTGACTTCAGTGAAGCCTTGTGCAAATTGTTGACCAAATGTTGGCATCGGCTAGCCTTTATGCGCCAGCGCCAACACCTGTCACTGAACCGCCGATAGTACGTCCAAGTCCTGTAGCGATGCTACCGATACCACCATCATTGACTGATGTCTTGGTTTGTGCGGCATTGTCATAAGCAATGTTCATGTTGATTGTGACACCTTCGTTGGTACCATAGTTCAATTCACCGTAGTCAGCACCCTTCAAGTAGCAACCATACAGTTCCCAGTTCTCAAGAACTGTGGGGGTGTCTGCACCGTTACCACCATCAAGAATTTGAATAGTAGTCATGAACTTGTAGTCAATACCGGCTGCGGCACTTGCTTGTTCTAAAAAGTCCATTTGTTTCTGCATTTGCTCTCCAACTAGAGTCATAACGCTTCCTGATGCATCATCACGTACTGAACATGCAATGTCAGCCCATGTGTGACGTCCGGCCAACTTCAGTGTTGAGTTGTAAATTGGTAATGCAATTTCTTCAAATGTTAGATTGGGTCTTGCCACGCTGACCACTTGTTTGGTCAATTCTGTTGTGCTATTAGTTACGCCAAAATTTTGAAACAATACTCTAAATCTATATTTGAGTTTGGGCATCAACAGGCCCTGTGCGCTCGCGGATTGATCGCTTGCTAACGGTACTGTCATTCTGTTTAGTGATGCGCTTGCCATTTGTTATCTCCTATATGTTTATTTACCTGAAACGAGGCCTGAAAAATCAGGCCCCTGTTTCATTATTGTCCGGCAGCAATAGCCCCAGTGTTCTTGATACGCAGGGGAATGTAGATGAATTCCACAGCTTTTACTGGTTCAATAGCAACGTCTACCCACAATTCACTGCGGTCAATACGTGCAGGAGTGTTATTGCTCAAGTCACAAACAACCAAGTAGTCATACAAGGCACGCTTGGCAACCAAGTCAATCATCAGGCTGTTCACAGTGTTGGTGATTTGATTACGTGTAATTGTGTCGTTGGGTTCAAACAAGTACAGTTTACCAATCTCTTCCAGGCGTCCACGCAAGAAACAAACCAGTCGTGCAACGTTGATACGATCCAAGGCTGTGGTTGTGGCGGTGGTGGTTTTGTTACCAAAGTTGGTGATACCAATTCCGGGAATAAACGTGATTGGATTGATGTTACGCTCATACAGGATGTCACGTACACTTTGACTTACGCCAATTTGATTAAACTCTCCTGTTGTGGCATTGATATAACCAATTGAAATAGCGTTGTCAACCACACCGCGACGTGTACCAGCTGGCGCTAACCATGGGTAACTTGCGGCGTCACTGCGTAGGATTGTACGCACCATCATGTGGCTTGGAGGTTGAACAACTGTGTTGCCACCAAGGTCACTAGTTTGGCAACTTGGATAGAACACACCGCAATAATTACTAGTTAGAATGTTACCATCACCGTTGGGTTGTCCCAAACCGTTGTTATTTGTAGCAAATGCTACTAGGCTGTTGCCATCTGGTCCCAAGCGCATTGGTGTGTCACCCACAACAAACAATGTGTTGTTGCGCTCGTTACTGAGTGCAATCATGTTTGGTGTCAACTCTGGATAAGCAGGTGTAGCAATAATGTTGTATTGCGTTTGTTCTTCACGTGCTGTCACGCTGGTGTCAATGCCGGATCTCAATGCTTTCACAACCATTTCACGTTGTGCCAAACGACCTGACCACATTGAGCCATTGTCTTTGTTGCCACTTGCTGTTAACCAGGTGTTGAGGTTAATCAAGTCCCAGTATGCACCATTGGTTGGAGCATTGCCTGTTGAGGCTGCTACACAAACATAAATGCCGTTGTTATAGCTCACAAAGTCGTTGTACACATAAGCAGTGGTAGCTGAGTACGCATCAATTGCATAGTCTGTAGCACTAGTTGTAAAGTAATCCATTTGGAAGCTCTTGACATTGTAGCCTGAACGACGTGTGTTGAACAACAATGTACCTTGTGCATACAGTGCAGGGTTGGGTGCATCTGGATCAAGATAATCACTGGTCAACAAGCTCACAATGCTTGGCAATGGATCTGCCACTGGATCTGTTGTGCCATTTGTGGCCCAACGTGCATCAGCAAACAAAATACCATTTTGTGTGGTTTGGTCAGTGGTGTCAATTTCTACCCATTGTGCAACACCGCTGACCGACTGCCAACGATATAGTTTAGGATAGTTTTCCAAGTCACTGGTATCAATCCACAAATCACCATAAACCAGTGGACTTAGTGCTGTATTGGTTTGTGTAGTAGGTGCTGTGGCACTGACGATAGGACCAGTGGCATTACAAGCAGTCAAATCATAACCACGAACATCGTTAGTGACGTTTTGATAACCTTGCCAAGTACCATTGTCTTGGATCATGATATCAGCCGCATCAACTGCGCTGTAATACCACAAGCGTCCATCTGCAGGATCTTGATCTGGTGCAGTAGAACTTGGAGTATAGGTGAACAATGGAGTTGTTACCCAGTTGCTCAATGCAAGAGTAGTACCAGATGCTCCGTGTTTCACATTGTCATCTCCCATAGCAAAGCCTGCTGTGGTAAGAGGAGTTCCGGTGCTAGGGGTTACATATATGGTTCCACCGGCGCTGTGAGTAAACACAATGTTGCCAGCTGAGTTTACGCTGGCGCTCACATAAGGAACTGCGGCTGCTGATACTGCTGAAATAAAGTTGGCCACAGTACCTGTACCACCTATAGTAACAGGAATAGAATTATAATTGACAGATGGATAATTTGTTGTAGTTCCTGGCTGAGTTGCACTTATAAAGAACACGTTACCAGGTGTAAATGCGTTGCCTGTTGGAACTGTGGTGCCTGTTGCAACCATTGCACCCAATGCTGAGCGTTCGTAGATAGTAAATCCACTTCTTGGGTTGTTTGTTCCATTAACAGGATACCAGTTCCAAGCATTAAATCCAACATAGGTAGTACCAGCTGGGATATTCTTACCACCACCAGTTGGGTCTAAATAATAGTTGGCCTGATTGTCAGTTAGATATGCAGGACAAGTCTGTGCAATCCAGGTACCAAGTGCGGCACTGTATTTCTTGACCACTACACTCAATCCACTGTTGGCAGTGCTTACATTTTGCCACACAGAGCCTGTTGGGCGTGTTCCAGTCACATAGTCGCCACTGGCTGCATTTGGATCTGTTCCTTGGCCGGAAATCCATTTAGGTTGTTCATAACTGTAGCTGGCATTGTATTGTGGCGATGCATATTCTGTAGCCTCAATACCCAACTGTGTCAACAATGCTGTGCTATATGCTGACGGACCAGTGGCAATAGAAATAATACCATCATACCCTATACTCGAACCGTCGTTAGTTGACGTGCTGTCGGCATACAAATACAATTGATTAAAAATTACACGAGCTGTTACACCAGTTACTGGTGTAATTGTATTAATAACTGTTACAAGTCCAGCTACACTAGGTGCTGTAGACCCAGCACCTACTGTTTGTAGTACACCGTTGATATAAAAGTTTGCACCAATTGTCAAGGTGCCGCCGGCCACTGCGTTGGTTCCTGTCACTGTGGGATACGAGGTTTTCCAGGCATTTGTGCCAAGTTGTACCCAGGTGTTATTTAGAGCCGCTGAAATTCCTGACCCTGATCTCTTGTAGTATGTAAAAATATAGTCATCGATTGCTACCACAGCATAATCGCCAATACTGCCCACAGTAGTTAGTGGGGTACAATCAGCCACTGGGTCGGAGCCATCACCGCCGGCCACATCGGTGGTGTCGGTAATTACCATTGGTGTTACCAATTCAAATGCTTGTGTTGCGGCATTCCATTCAAAAATACCCCAGTTTGATGCACCAGTATCTATCCAGTATGTTCCGTTAGGAGCAGTGCCAGTGGGACGAGTCAAACTGGCTGTGAGTGCTGTTAAATCAATGTTGGCACGCTGTACATAACAACGATTGCTGACCCCCAATGCTGAGTAAGCGGCAAGCAGGCCGTATTCGTTGAGTTCGTATCCGTTGATTGGAGTACCAGTTGTGGTGTTGTAGAAGAACGGTACACCGAATGTTTGTGCCAAATCGCGTTGGCTGGTGATCAAATATGTTTTGTTTGCATTAGCGGCAAGAGTACCGGCTGCTACAGTGACTCCGTCACTGGATACTTTGTTTTGCGCTGTGGCAACCAAAAAGTAAGGTACTGTGTTAACAGCTGAAGGTACGTATTGACTCTGGTCAATTACTGTTACTTCTACGCCGGGTGATGTTAAAGCCATAATGGTTTCCTTTTCAAGTTCTAATATTTATTGACAAGTGCCAAAAACACCCAGTTTGCTCAACCTATATGTAGGCTCGTGTGCTAAATACCCGATGAGACCGTTTTGTAAAGTATGTGGAGTGTTGCCTCGAGCTGTGGCCTACCACAAATATGACCGTGTGTACTACCGATCAATGTGTACCGCTTGTCAACGTCGAGGACGAAAGCAAAAGGCACCGGTGCCGCGCTGGCAACTGGATGGGTACAAGAAAAAACCCGCCTGTGACAAGTGCGGGTTCAAAGCTCGATATCCTACTCAATTATTTGTGTTTCACCTCGATGGTGATCTAACCAACAGCGGCCAACGAAATCTACGAACAGTATGTTTGAACTGTAGTGTGGAAGTAAAACGCAGTGATGTTACTTGGCGCCGTGGCGATCTTGAACCAGATCTTTGACCTGGCGGTACAGATCATCTAGTGTGCCGTTGTTGTCTAGCACCACATCAAATTTGGTGCCAACCCAAGCAGTTTCTGAGGCATGAACTCCAAATTTTTCTAATTTACGCTGACTCAGTGCCCAGGTACTGTTGCCGTTGGCTCCGCGATTTACACTCTCCGCCGCATCATACCACGCAGGTTCGGCACCACGTGTGACTCTGATTACTCGGCCCCCGGCATTTTTGATAGCACGGATTTCGTTGGGGAAACGGCAATCACTGATAACAACATCATCTTGGCTGTGACGCAGTTTGTTTTCTAGGCTGGCAATCCATATATCATCATGAAATCCGGCTCTGCACACTTCTGTGCCCCAGTATTGTAGGATCCAGCGTGGAGTTAGTGTGGGCATGTGCAGTCGTTCTGCCCACCATGGATCCACTTGTTCACGCCATTCACGGGCTTGTTTTGTGCGTCCTTCTAGTAGGGTTCTATCCCATCCAAACACTTGACTCACAGCATCTTTAAGAGTTGAAGCAAATGATTCTCTACGAAAGTGATGTAAATTAACAAGATAATCAGCAATGGTATCTTTGCCTGAACCAATAAATCCACAGATGCCAATGATCATTTAAGTTCCTTTACGTTGAGATGTTGAAGTGTTGTTTGTAGCATGCCAATCTGTCTACGGCAGTCTTCCAGTGCATGATGACTGGTGACGGGAATGGGCTGTTCTGGCCATAAACTAAACACTGTACGACTGTCACGCACCTGGTAATATTTCCAGGGTAGAGGCTTGTTATAGCTCTTATAGGCGTGTTCAAGAATGTTCATGTCGTATGTGGGACCTTGTGCCCAGATCAGCTTGGAGTGCCAAATCAACCGGGCTAACTCATCCAGTGCCTGATCCAACGGAATTCGATCTTGTTCTCCGAATGCTTCTTCCCTGGCATGTTCGGGTTGAGTTGCCCACCATGCAATTGTGCCATCATCAATAGTGCGATTTTCTTGGCTTTCCAGTGTGACTCTAGCATAGTAATGTCGGTCGTAATGTCCTGACCCAAACGGATCAAATGCCTGAGCGGCTATGGTAAGAATAGTGGTGTCAGGGCCTGTTGCCAAACCCTCAAGATCGATCATGCAATCCAATTTTTTTATCCAATCTAATAAATACTATAACAAGGACAACGTATGTTTATCGAAAACAAATACACTAAATGTTATTTTAACATTATACACCGAGCACAGTCAAGAACTCTGGATCAATTGATCTATATCGAAAGACACCACATTATACCAAGAAGTATGGGAGGGAGCAACGATGCATCTAACTTAGTTAAATTAACAGGAAGAGAACATTTTATATGTCATTTACTTTTACCTAAAATGACCAATGGCACAAACAGAAAAAAGATGATCTATGCTATATGGATGATGTGCCGATCCGGTCGAGATCGTCGGTCTATATACAAAGTGACAGCAAGAACATATTCCTCAATTAAAGAAGTTATGAGAAACAACCGAACAGCAGATGACTTCACTCCTGAATGGAGGGAAAAAATATCAGTTTCTAAAAAAGGTAAGTCTACTTGGAATAGAGGTCGTTCGGTTCCTGAAGAACAGAAATCTCGTCAATCTGCTACTAGAAAATCTAAGAACGGAACTCCGGGGTTTAATGTTAGACCGTCCTGCCGTCCGGAAAAAGCAAAGGCAATCAGCGATACACAAAAAGGAAGAAAATGGGTATTTTTTCCTGCTACTAACAAACGAAAGCCAATAGAACCCTATGAGGTTGGCACCTACCTGATTAATGGATGGCAACTAGGCCAAGGTGAACGCAAAAAGCGGATACAAAAAGGAATAAGCACAGGACTCAGATGGATTCACAACCCTCTGACCAATGAAGTAACTGCCGTAAAGATTGGTGTTGTTGACGAGTTATTGTCTAAAGGTTGGCAACTGGGCCGTAAATTACTCAATCACAAAGGCTGAATAATCCAATGATACATGTGTTTGTAGTTATCAATAGAGGCTAACTCACCGGTGTTTCGATATTCTGGTTCAAGAACAAAAATGTTTGACCCAACGTTTCTTAAACGATCACCAGTATCATACATATCATTGAACTTGTCTTTGATAATTTTTTTGGCTTCTGCCAAAGAATTGACTTGGCCTACTACTGTTGCACCTTCTGAAGGGTCAACAAAAATAACTTTATATCGTGATGGAGCCATTGCAGATTCCACTAGGTTAATATAGTCTCTTAGAGTGTTCATAATATTATTTATCCAATTACCCAAGTTAACGGCTGCGAGGCATCCACATACATTTTGAGTTCTTCAATTTTGGCATCCATGATGGCTTGCCCTTCCGACTTCATTGCGGCACCGTTTAGCTGTCCGCCGCCTTGTGGGCCAGCAATTTGAGCAAACTTTTCACGTGCTTCACCAATGATCATTTTACAGGCACCCACCATGTAGTCCCGGATCCATTGTTGGATTTGGTAGTCACTTAGTAACTGTATTTCTGGTTTGGTTTGATACACCCAAAGCAAGACGTTTTCGCCAGTGCCTTTTGGATCACGAATTAGTTGTAATTTTTTAGTTACAGGATTCCAGGTGTAGTTCATGTATGCGCCAAACATACGCCCAGCAAGCTCGACATACTGTGAATAGAAATCGTATGTGGCAAGACCGCCTGCTACATTAAAATTCATAAGGTAAACGTTGATACTTGCCTGTGCAAACGGATCAAAGTTTGACGCAAATGGTCCAGATGAATCTCCAAATGTTCTGCGGAATATTTGACGTACACTTTGCACTTCTTGGGGCAAGGTGTATATGTTCATATCACGAATCAACTCCATAAAGATGTATGCTTCTTCATAGGCGTTGTTGGCACGTTGACGATACACGCCCAGGGTGCGTTGATATGCCGCTTCGTAGTGTGCAGGGTCTAGTTCAAGATCAACTATTTGATCACCCATTGTTAATTTGCAATACTCAATAAGGTTTTGCTTTAACTCAGGTAAGGTATTTTGTTCAGCCATTGGGGAGACTCCGTTCCCCCTTATTTACCAGGCTTTGAGTATGATCAGGTTCTCAGTGCCCCGGGCATTCCAGGGCGTTTCTGTAGTGGTTAGATCCTTGTAGATCTTTCTAGCGGCTGGCTTGCCTGCGGCTTGTATGGCCTTAACAATGTCTGCTGGTTTACGCACAGTTTTTTGTAAGGTTTCTACGGTGCTGTAACCAATAATACTGTTGTTCTTGATAGTAAACGCCTGTGTGTGACTGTCTGCCACAATGTGGATCAGTTTGCGTTTCTTGGTATCGTACAACCAGGCTTCGGCCTTGTCCACAAGGCCGGCGGCAGGTAATCCCTTGAGCTTGAGTTCCACAAACTCTGCAATACATTTGAACTTGGCCGCACGTTTCTCTGGGGGTACTGCCTTGACCTTGCGTGGCTTACGTTCCACTTTCTTGATCTGTACATAAGCACCACAGTCGTTGATCACTGCTTCGCAAAACTTCACACAATTACGCAATTGAATCTTGGTCAGGTACGAGTATGCTTCAACCAACAAAGGGTCCTTACCTTCCACTGCTTCTTCAAATTCTGCTAGTTTGCGTTTCCAACGATTGGAGATTTCACTAATCATTTGTGGTACCACGTTCATACCACGGATCACCATAATAGGCTTGTAGTCCGCTGACATTTTGGCACCTGCCATCATGAACTCGTCGAACATACCATCAAGTTCAGCCGCACACTCACCCACTTTTTCTCTCAATCGATCTTGTATATTAGGCCGGGCCGGACCTTCTACTGCTGGCTCAGATTCCACCTCAACTGTCGGTTTGCTGGCAAGTATTTCTTTTAGCAAGTTGTCCAGTTTAATCTCTTCGTGCTCGTCCAATTGCAATCCCACCATCTTCATGCGACACAACCAGCCTGTGGTTAAACGTATTGCTGAATCTGGGATACTTTTTAGTGTACGCACGTCTGCTCGACGATCCTGTGACTCTAAATAGTTCACAATCATTTCACGAGCATCTTTTTTGCCGTAAAAATAGTTATACCACGAAAATGCTTTGCTCAAAGCACTGATGCGATTTTCTGTGGGTTGTGTTCGCCACGGAGGCTCCCCGCCCATGACATTGGTATCAGAACTACGGGGGTTCAGCAGTTTAACGGGTTTCATTAGGGCTCCTTTAGTATCAATACAGTAATTATAGCACTTTGGGATTTATTGGTCAACCGCCCATAAATACTATTATGCCCCGCCTAAGTTTATACAGACCTAATAGAACCCGCGATTACCAATTTTTGGATCGTACCATTTCGGAGATGTACACAATTGGTGGCCTCGACATTTTCCTGCACAAGTACATGGGACCGCAAACCGGCGGCGAGGATTCGGCTTTTTCGGGCAACGGTGACGCTACCCAACCCATTTACGACACACTAGATCCGCTACACATCCAAGACTTGCTGTTGTTGGAAAACCGTGACAGAATTTATGACCAAGACGTTTACGTCATGCGCGGTGTTTACAATCACCAAGACATTGACTTTGACCTAACACAATTTGGCCTGTTCTTGAACAACGATACTTTGTTTATCACATTCCACTTCAACGACATGATTGACAGTTTGGGACGCAAGATCATGAACGGAGATGTGTTGGAGGTTCCCAACTTAAAAGATTATTATCCACTAAATCAGGCCATCCCACAACCTTTGCCACGCTACTATGTGGTACAAGACGCTGACTATGCCACAGAAGGCATGAGCCAAACTTGGTTGCCACACACCTGGCGTGTAAAAGCCACCCCAATGACCAACAATCAAGAGTTCAAAGACATACTCAAGAAACCTGTGGTGTCAGAAAACATCTGGGACAACGGCAACTTCTATCCCACTGGTTGGGTCACCAACTACGGTAATGTTTACTATCGTGCTAAACAAAACACTCCAGCTGGTACAGAAATCACAAATACAGATTATTGGGAATTGTACACTCCGCCTACACAAAGCGATGTATTCAGCACTCGCACCAAAGACAATCAAATCAATGATGCTATTCTCACACAAGCAGATGTGGAAGTACCAGCATCAGGTTATGATGTCAAGCCGCTGTATGTTGTGGCCACACTGGACAATGGTCAACCAGCCAATCCTACGTCATTGACCACAATAAATGGAGACACAGTGGATGGCACACAAGGTGGCATGAATGTCACACCCAAAGCTGATGGCTACACTGTGGGCTATCTCACCGGCGATGGTGTACCTCCAAATGGATTGCCAGTCACAAGTGGGGTACAATTCCCATTGGGTGCTGTAGCAGGCGACTACTGCTTGCGAGTGGATTACTTCCCCAATAGACTGTTCCGTTATGACAGCCGGCGTTGGGTCAAAATTGAAGACAAAGTGCGAACAAATCTCAACAACGGGCCTGCCAATGATACTTTACGGTCAGGCTTTGTTAACAATACATACACTACGCCCACAACAGATCTTGGTAATATTCCACAACGTCAGAGTCTCAGCCAGATACTGAGACCACGTGCGGATAACGGAGACCAGAAAGGTTTCTTGGATCCCAAGCCGCCTCCAGATACACAACCGGGCCAGAAATCGAGTTAAACATAATGAGCATGTCCCAATTTTTTTACGACGCACAAATACGCAGGTTCCTGCTACAGTTCACACGAATCGTCAGCAACTTTCAAATCGAATACGGTAACGAAACAGATGGCGTGAACAATGCGGCCTTGATTCGGGTGCCTGTTCGCTACGGAGATGCCAGTCGTAATGCACAAGTTATTATCCAAGAGAACAGCCGCAACTCAATGCCAGCATCACCGCTAATGACTTTCTATGTATCAAGCCTAGATTTTGATCGTCCTAGAATGCAAGAGCCATATCACGTGAGCAAGATCAATGTGCGTCAGCGCACCTATGACACCGAAACAGACTCATACGAAACAACACAAGGCAATGCGTTTACAGTAGAACGCTTAATGCCTGTGCCTTACAAACTGGGCATTACCTTGGATATCTGGACATCAAACACCAACCAAAAAATGCAGTTGTTGGAACAGTTGCTCACGCTGTTTAACCCCAGTCTTGAAATACAAAGCACAGACAACTTTATTGACTGGACTAGTTTGAGTGTGGTTGATTTGGAATCAGTGACCTGGACTTCAAGAACTGTGCCTATTGGTACAGAAAATCCCATTGACATGGCCACCATCAAGTTTAGCCTGCCAATTTGGTTGAGTTCACCAGCCAAGGTCAAGAAACTGGGTGTGGTTGAACGTGTGATCATGAGCATGTACGATGCTCAAGGCGATGTCAACAATGCCATATACGAAAACGATTTGCTGTTAGGTACCAGAGTACAAGTTACCCCTTGGATGTACGAAGTTGTGGTAGTTGGTAACCAAGTACAATGTTTACAAAGTCGAACCATTGTGCCCAATGGGTCAAATGAAGATTTAAATCCCACTGCAATTGTGGCAGGTAGCAGCCTGTTGTGGCCCGCGGTGATCAATGCTTACGGTGTGTTGCGACCAGGTATCAGTCAACTGCGTCTGGATCAAGAAGACGGCACAACCATTGTGGGCACTATTGTGATCAATCCCAATGATGATCGACTGTTGATACTTGATATTGACCAGGATACTGCACCTCAGAACACACTGGCACCTATCACTGCCATTATTGATCCCTTGATCTCCGGTCCCAACTATGGACTGCCTGCACCTGCTGTGGGTCAACGCTATTTGCTGACCGAGTCAACTGGCAGTGCAATCAACACATATCCGCCAGAAGCATGGTTGGGTTCTGTTGGACAGGCTTTGATCGCATCAGCAAATGATGTGATTGAATGGACCGGCTCGTACTGGAAGATAGTGTTTAACAGTGTGGCGCAGGCCAATACAGTGCAATACGTTACCAACATTACCACAGGTGTGCAATACGAATGGAACAATGGCATGTGGGTCAAGAGTTATCAGGGTGTGTATCCTGGAGGCACATGGACTCTAGTGCTTTGAAGGCAGTGGGCGTGTGGTTCCGTAGTCGGGACACCGGACGCTATCTTTATCTTTTGCGTAATGATGTCAAGCATCCAGGTGCTTGGGGGTTACCTGGTGGCAAGATTGAAACAGGCGAAACGCTACTGGGTGGTATGGAACGTGAGTGCATCGAAGAACTGGGTTTCTTTCCCACGTATTTGCGATTGATACCATTGGAAAAGTTCACATCGGCTGACGCAGCCTTTGAATATCACACCTGGGTTTGTATTGTGGATGCAGAGTTTACACCCCGACTCAACTACGAACACCTAGGCTATGCCTGGATTGACGCTGGTACGTGGCCCAAGCCCATGCATCCTGGGTTATGGAATACCATGAACATTGATGCTGTTCAGCAAAAGATTCAGCAGGTGGAACAGACTTTATAGTCTACCAACCACAATCTCAATCACGCCCGACGCACCGTCAAAGTTTTCCAGTGCTTTACCGATCACCGTGCCCATGGCAGGTGTGGCACTGGCCTGTGCATGTCCGTTACCGGCACTGACCATCATGTCGCCTTTACGTACAGTGCCCACTACTGAAGTTGGCACACGACCTGTCAACGCCACTGCTACCTTGTGATCGCTGTCAAGTGTGCTATTCATCAAGTGAGCAGGATTGGTAGATACTACACCGGCTATCTTGTTGCTGGCTACTTGTGTGCTCAATGTTACTTCTTGAGATCCGCCAAAGTCCAACACTGTGCCTGGTAGATACACCGCATCTGAAGAATAAAGTTCTGCCAAGTCGGCGTATTGTGCTGTGGTTGCTTTACCAAATATGGTATTGAAATAGTTGGTAGTGTTACCGATATTGGCTGTGGCGTTAGAAGATGTGGTTTGAATATTGCCCGATACAATTAGCACACCACTACCTGCGGCTGCAGTACCGTTGATAATTACGTTGGCTGCTGTGACGTTACCAGTTACTGATACTACCGCGCCTAAGTGGCTTGTGCCGGTCACAGTACTTGCGGCACTTATCAATCCACCTGTAAGTACGTTACCACCTGTGATGTTGCCGGTTGCAGTAATACCGGCTGCTGTGGTCACTGTAGAAGTGGCAGAGATCAATCCACCAGTTAAAATATTACCACCTGTAACGTTGCCACTTAGTGATGCTACTGAGCCAAGTAAACTTGATCCTGTAACAGTTGAAGTAGCAGAGATCAATCCACCTGTCAAGATGTTACCACCTGTTACGTTGGCAGTTGTAGACACTGGGTTTGATCCCAAAGCAGCCAAATTAGCCACCACATTGGCGTTGCCATAACTTGAAGTTATGCCAGTTAGTTGTGAACCATTACCAATAAAGAAACTGCTGGCGTTCACCGTGATGTTACCGCTGTTGGCAATTCCACTACTGCTTAAATCTAAAAAATCACCAGAAGGAAGTTCTTGGACGCTATTTCCACTTGTTGTGTTAACGATTAACGGAAAACGATTGGCCATTTTATATTCCTGTTATGTATTTATGCATTAATTGCTATGGAGATATTTCCAGTCCGGCCAACCACAGTCAATATACCGCTTATAATTGG
>Ga0304729_1001223_pt1 | contig 17365 bp, 15 predicted proteins | sample C_131016_MF_Meta_FD_190475 | JGI IMG/M metagenome (GOLD analysis project Ga0304729, IMG submission 190475) | Freshwater microbial communities from Lake Croche, Canada to study carbon cycling - C_131016_MF_MetaG (v2) (version 2) | ecosystem: Environmental > Aquatic > Freshwater > Lake | place... | reverse complement strand
AAGCAATCATGATTTTATCTTCTTTATTAAACAGATTCAGTGAGCCAGAAACTTTAAAAATGGCCAAATTAGGCCGTGAACTAAGAGCACAAGGCAAAGACGTTATTGACTTAAGTTTGGGCGAACCTGACTTTGATACCCCACAACATATTAAAGATGCTGCCATTAAAGCCATCAACGACAACTGGAGTCACTATACCCCAGTTGCAGGTTTTGCAGATTTAAGAGAGGCTGTTTGCAGTAAATTAAAACGCGATAACAATTTAGATTATAAGCCAGAAAACATTGTTACTTCTACAGGAGCAAAACAAAGTTTAGCCAATGCTATTTTAGCCTTGGTGGATGATGGCGATGAAGTAATTATTCCTACTCCTTATTGGGTCACTTATTCTGAACTAGTGAAAATTGCTCGTGGTAAAGTAGTTGAAATAAGAAGTACGGTGGAAGATGGTTTTAAAGTAAGCCCTGCTCAAGTAGAAGCAGCTATTACTTCAAGAACAAAAGTTTTCATGTTCTCTTCACCAAATAATCCTTCTGGTGCAGTGTATAGCAAAGAGGAATTAGAAGCATTGGCCATTTTATTTAAAAAACATCCTGGCATTACTATATTATCAGATGAAATTTATGAATACATCAATTTTGTAGGCAAAAATGAAAGTATTGCTCAATTTACCGATATTAAAGATCAAGTCGTTGTGATCAATGGTTTAAGCAAAGGTTTTGCAATGACTGGATGGCGTTTGGGTTACACTGCATCCAATGTAGAATTAGCTAAGGCCATGGAAAAATTACAAGGACAATTTACTTCTGGCACTTGTAGCATTACTCAAAAAGCAGCAGTCACTGCTTTAGTGGGAGATTTAAAACCTTCCATCGAAATGACAGAAGAATTTACACGTCGTCGTGCAAAAACTTTAGAACTTGTAAATGATATACCTGGCTTTAAATGTTTTGCGCCAGAAGGTGCATTTTATGTATTCCCAGATGTTAGTGCTTATTATGGCAAGTCTGATGGAACGACCACCATTACTAACGCACCCGATTTGAGCATGTATATTTTAAATGAAGCCAATGTATCCTCTGTAATGGGAGATGCTTTTGGAGAACCAAATTGTGTTCGTTTTTCTTTTGCTAATAACATGGCCAATATCGAAAAAGCTTGGGCTAGAATTAAGGTAGCCTTGGCTAAATTAAAATAGTGACACCTGAGAAATTACAAATGTTTGAAAATCGATTGCTTAAAAATTATAAGCATCGAATTAAACAAGCCAAGCGACAAAACATAAGTTGTTGGCGTTTGTATGACCATGATTTGCCCGAATACCCTATCTGTGTTGAAATTTACGAGGATTATATTTATATTGCTGAATACAACCGTCGTCATGCTTTAAGCGATGAAGACCATACCATTTGGCTTGCAGATACCAAAACTATTATTGCCAACATTACAGGCATCCCTATTGAAAACATGTATGTAAGGGTGCGCAAAAGAATGGACCACAAGGAAGAACAATATGAAAAAGACGAGGCGGTTCCTGAAGCTAAAATAATTACGGTACAAGAAAATGGTTTGAAATTTTTAGTGAACCTGACCGACTACTTAGATTCAGGCTTGTTTTTAGACCACCGTATCACACGTCAAATGGTGCATGCAGAAGCCAAGGATACCGAATTTTTAAATTTATTTTCCTATACAAGCTCGTTCTCCGTATATGCAGCAGCCGCTGGAGCCAAAAATGTAACCTCGGTAGATTTATCAAAAACTTATTTAAGTTGGAGTGAAGAAAATTTTGCCCTCAATAATTTAAAGAATATTGTGGCTTATCAATTTGTGCATGCCGATGTAAAACAATATTTAAAAACCTTGCCAAGCAATAAATACGATTTGGTGGTGATGGATCCACCTACTTTTAGCAACAGTAAAAGAATGAAATCTGTCTTAGACATTCAATTAGATCATGCAGAATTAATCAACGATGTTTTAAGAGCGATGAAAACTGGAGGTATTTTATATTTTAGCACCAACTACTCTAAATTTATTTTAGAAACAGATAAAATACATTCAACACAAATCAAGGATATTACGAAAGCCACTACCCCTTTTGATTTTGAAGGAAGATTAAAACGCTGGTGTTATAAGATAATTAAATAAAGGCCAACTTGGTTAAAATGGCTTCATGCACTTTTAATACTTGAGGCAAGACTAAATCCTGCTCATTGTTTTGAATCACCCAATCACATAATTTCAATTTAATGGAATCACTGATCTGATGGCGCATTCTTTGTTCCACTTCTATCTTAGAACAAGCATCTCGCTCCATCACTCTTTGTATGCGTAAGTTTAAAGGTGCGGAAACACCAATCACTGCAGTCAATCCATCTGCTGCAGCCGATTCAAAAATCAAGGCCGCTTCTTTAATCACATAAGGTGAACTTTGTTTGGCTGCCCAATCCTTGGCCGCTTGAATGGTGATAGGATGTACAATGGCATTTAAAAGTTCTAATTGATATTTATCTTTAAAAACAATACCTGCCAAATAGGTTTTATCTAAAATTCCATTGGCAGCATAAACTTGCTTGCCAAATGTGTTGATTAATTGCTCTTTGATGACTGGACTTGTTTGCATTAATTCCTTGGCCACTTCATCGGCATTGAACACAGGAATGCCCAATGTTTTAAAAACAGCTGCAACGGTTGTTTTTCCCGCACCAATCCCTCCAGTTAAGCCAATAAGTACTGCCATAATTCAATAAAAAATCCGAAATGAGTTCCCTCAATTTCGGATTCTAATTTTATTTAAACAAATGTTTTATTTGTTGATCGCCAAAGACCACTCTAAACTTATCGATGATCTTTCAATTTTCAAGTAACTTCCTGGGCTTACTTCCAATTGAACGGTATTGTCTTCATTTACTTTATTAATTACTCCATGAATGCCTGCAATGGTGACTACTTTGTCTCCTTTTTGCATGGTATCAATGAATTTCTTTTGCTCTTTGGCTTTTTTAGCTTGTGGACGAATCATGAAAAACCAAAATACCACGATAATTCCACCCAACATTACCAATTGAAAAGTGCCACCACCCTGAGGCGCTTGTAATAAAATTTCTGTCATTGTAATTTATTTAATTGTTTGTTTTTTATTGTTCTAGTTATTAAAAACCGCTCTTACAAAGATAGGTTATTTAGCCGCTTATTTTTTGGGCGCTTTGGCTTTGTGACTTATTTTTTGAATCTTACCAGCCCCCACTAACTCCTTGTGGATATTATCCAAAATCCCATTTACAAAATGGCCACTTTGTTCGGTACTGTAATCCTTTGCTAAATCAATGTATTCATTAATCGTCACCTTGGTAGGTATGGTATCAAAATAAAGCAATTCACAAATGCCCAAACGAAGCAGAATCATATCTATCACTGCGATACGCTCCATCTCCCAATTTTTCAATTTTGGCTTGATCACTTCTTCCGTATACGCTTTTTTATCAATGGCTGTTTGCAATAAATCGTTCGCAAATTTCATTTTTTCTGTGCCCACCAAATCCATAAAATCAATAGACCCAGGTTTTTGTAAATAGTTCAATACAAAATCAATCATCGTATCGCCCTCGTCTTCCCAATTGCTAAAATGTTCATCTAGGAATTCTAGGGTAGATTCAGATGCTAAAATGATGGTTCCAAAAATGTATTTAAGGATTTCTTTTTCTTTCGCCTTGTCTCTACTTTCCTCTAAAATATAAAGATTGTAAAGGTTGGATTCTGATAAATTTCTAAAAAGGTTTTTGACCAAATCGCCTTCCAGCCATTGTTGAGGCTTTACCATTGCTAAAGCCTTTTTAAAGGATTCAGATTCAATGGTTTGCCAAACAATACTATTGCCAGCCAATTTAATATTAACGGACAAATCTGATTGATTGGGTAAATTTTTGGAGGATCTTTGTTGAGATTCAACTTCTGCATACAGGGCTACTTGGTGTAGCAGATGAACTAGGAAAACGAACAAATTACGTGTTTTGTCAAATTCCTTCTGGAGCAATGCATTGGGACTACCCTGATTTTGGGTTTCTACCATGTACAAGACCTGCATTACTTTGATTCTAATATTTCTTCGGTTCATCATATTTATAAGAGCTAAGCGGCAGCAAATCTATCTAAATAATTGGTAAAAACTGCCATTTTTTACCATAAACCTTTGCCAATCATGCAATTTTAGGCATAGATTTGCTTCCCTTACGCTAGAAAAACAATAAAACTGAAAATTTGACCTGTTCTAATGGTAAAAATTGCAGTGGCACGGTTATCGATGTAATGGAAGTACAATATTTATTAATAAATTAAAAACGATAAAGTATGGCTAAGAAATTAAACATTACTCCACTTCATGACAGAGTGATTGTTAAGCCTGCCGCTGCAGAAGAAAAAACAGCTGGAGGAATCATCATCCCTGATACTGCTAAAGAAAAACCACAACGTGGAGTTGTTGTTGCTGCTGGAGCAGGCAAAAAGGACGAACCTGTAATTGTTAAAGTAGGCGATACCGTTTTATACGGCAAGTATGCTGGAACAGAAATTCAAATTGAAGGTCAAGATTTATTGATCATGCGTGAAAGCGATATTTTAGCAATTGTATAATTGTTAAAGTCAGTAGCACTATTAATTAACGAAATAAAATAAGTTTATATGTCTAAAATGATTTTTTTCGACTTAGAAGCGAGAAATAAAATGAAAAAAGGGGTTGACACTTTAGCCAACGCCGTAAAAGTAACCTTAGGACCAAAAGGTCGTAACGTAGTTATTGAAAAGAAATTCGGATCACCTTCTATTACAAAGGATGGTGTTTCTGTTGCCAAAGAAATTGACTTGGAAGATCCTATCGAAAATATAGGTGCTCAAATGGTAAAAGAAGTAGCAAGCAAAACCGCTGATCAAGCGGGTGATGGCACTACTACTGCTACCGTTTTAGCGCAAGCGATTATTGGAGAAGGTTTAAGAAACGTTACTGCTGGTGCGAATCCAATGGATTTGAAACGCGGTATTGACAAAGCAGTTGAAAAAGTAGTAGCAAGTTTAAAAGCACAATCTCAAGCAGTGGGCAACGACGCTAAGAAGATTGAGCAAGTGGCTTCTATTTCTGCGAACAACGATAATGAAATTGGTAAATTAATTGCCCTTGCTATGAGCAAAGTGGGTAAAGAAGGTGTGATCACTGTGGAAGAAGCAAAAGGCACTGATACTACAGTAGATGTTGTTGAAGGTATGCAATTTGATCGTGGCTATACTTCTCCTTACTTTGTTACCAATAGCGAAAAGATGGAAGCAGAAATGCAAAATCCATACATCTTAATTTATGACAAGAAAATTTCAGCAATGAAAGACATCTTGCATATTTTAGAGAAAGTAGCTCAAACAAGTCGTCCATTAGTAATTATTGCTGAAGACTTAGAAGGTGAAGCAATGGCAACCTTAGTCGTAAACAAATTACGTGGTACCATTAAAGTAGCCGCTGTAAAAGCACCAGGCTTCGGTGACAGAAGAAAAGAAATGTTAACCGACCTTGCAATTTTAACTGCTGGAACTGTTATCAGCGAAGAACAAGGTTTCAAATTAGAGAACGCCGACTTAACTTATTTAGGTCAAGCAAGTTCTGTAACAATTGATAAAGACAATACCGTGATCGTAGGTGGTAAAGGTAAAAAAGCGGATATCACTGCGCGTGTGAATCAAATTAAAGCGCAAATTGAAAATACAACTTCTGATTACGATCGTGAGAAATTACAAGAGCGTTTAGCGAAGTTAAGTGGTGGTGTTGCCGTATTGTATGTTGGTGCAGCTACTGAAACTGAAATGAAAGAAAAGAAGGATCGTGTTGACGATGCATTACATGCAACACGTGCAGCAGTGGAAGAAGGTATCGTACCTGGTGGTGGTGTGGCTTATATCCGTGCCGTTGCTAGTTTAGATAAATTAAAAGGTGCTAACGAAGACGAAACAACTGGTATTCAAATTGTACGTCGTGCGATTGAAGAACCACTTCGTCAAATTGTGAAGAATAGCGGTATCGAAGGTTCGATTGTTGTTCAAAGAATCAAAGAAGGTAAAGACGACTTTGGTTTCAATGCAAGAACAGAAGTTTTCGAAAACTTATTCAAAGCAGGTGTTATCGACCCTACTAAAGTAACAAGAGTTGCTTTAGAGAATGCAGCTTCTATTGCCTCTATGTTGTTAACAACAGAGTGTGTGATTGCTGACAAACCAGCTCCAGCGGCCGCGCCACAAGGTGGTGGACATGCGCCTGATATGGGTGGTATGGGTTACTAATATTGAAAGCGATTTTATCGCATCAAAAAATAAAAAAAACCTCCTTCCCGAGCACTCTGGAAGGAGGTTTTTTTATGTGTTGTATTGAATTCAATGAATGATTTTTTAAGCCAATTCTTTAGCTGTTGAATTGAAATACAATTGAAATCCTTTGACTAATAATAGTTGTGCAATTCCATAAGTAAGCATGGTTACTAAACCAATGTGTTGAATATGCGGGCCTGTTTTTTCCCAACTGAATTTATTAAAGGCAAGTACTGTATCTGAGCAGATAAAAAATAACATGCCTGGTGTCCAAAATAAATTGGCAATTAATTTAGTACTAGAATTGTTAGATACATGAATGGCCATCAATGCTGCGCTACAAATCAATGCCATGTATACCAATACCGGATATATCAATGGCCCCATGGAAGACTTCAATTGAAAATATATGAAAAAGCAAAATCCAATCAAAATAAATTTAGACAGATATAACTTTTTGGAACGCGGTTGCAAGGGTCCATAAATTTTGCTAAAGAAAATAATATTAAATATATGAGTGGTCATAAATGCGACCATACCAGGGATGAAATAATTATTTCCTAATAAAAATGCATCCCCTGCCCATGATCCAACCAATCCCAATAGTACCAACCACTTTCCTTTTGGGGTATTTTCATGATTGTTTTGTGCGAATAAAAACAAAATTAAAATAGGCAGCAACAATAACTTTGTACCTATTTGTACCATGCTATAGGACTCCCCCAAAACTTGTGCATACAAATGAATGGATAGTATTAGAATATACATGGTGATACCCCATTTTTGAATTAAGGTTTTCATAAGTTTCTTGGTTGTTTGTAAATTAAAAGTAAGCAATGAAGACCTAAATTAAACAGCAATGCATAAATTTGTACCATGATAGATGCAGACGAAGAAAAGTTTTATGAACAATGGGCAGTGGACAGACTTCGTCCCCATTATAAACGCAAACCTTTTTTAAAGGGTTTGAGCATCAGCCTTATATTTGGAACCCTTATTTTAGCAATTTCAGAAATAGGTTGGTATGAAAGAGCCAATATGATTGCCAATATGAGTGGCAATGGAATTTGGATGGTGATAGCCATTTTAATCGTTTCCTTTGGATTTGCCTGGATCTATCAAGAATTTACTTATGAAATGAACGAACAAAGGTTCCAAGAAATCAAATATCTAAAAAACAAAAAATGACCCATTTTATCCCAAAAATCATTAAAAATGCCTCTTTTTTGGCAATTTTTGCCCTATTTTTCGCAATAATAGCCCTATTTTCAAATACAGCTTGTAACAAAAGTTCTACTGGTTGTGCAAGTCCTACGCCATCTAATTTAACCGAGGATCAACAAATTTTAAATTACTGTACTGCTAATAAAATAATTTATACCAAGGATGCTAGAGGGTTTTATTATCAAATAGTAAAAGTAGGAAATACCAATAAACCAGTGATAAGTAGTTCTATTTCAATTACTTACAATGGTACTTTTTTAAATAAAAGTTCATTTGACAGTGGTACCAATACCTTTGTTTTAAATGACCTAATTACAGGCTGGAAATATGGACTTCCATTAATTGGTGAAGGCGGAGAAATTATCCTGCTTTTACCTTCCAATTTAGGCTATGGAGTAGCAGGTGCAGGATGCATACCTCCAAGTACTCCGCTTTATTTTGACATCAAGCTTAGCACCGTAAAATAATGGCTTTTTAGCCTTTATTTTGGCCTCTTTCCATTATATTTGCCGACTAAAAATCAGTTAACCACACTCTTATGCAACTCAAAGGATTAGTGCGCTTTTTTACATTTGCGCTTATTTTAATTTGTCTTTATCAATTGTCATTTACATTGTTTGTAAGAAACCATGAAAAAGCAATGGATGCCAAGGCAAGTGCTTGGGTAAAAAAGTTCCCTAAAGCGGAGCAAGTATACCCTGCTAACAAAGAAGAACAATTGTTGTACAACGATAGCTTAAATGATATCCAAAAAGTATACCTCAAAAGATTATTGGACAGTACCAAGGACACCAAATTAGCCTTTGGAATGACCACCTATGGTTCTGCTAAAGAAAAAGAATTAATGTTAGGCCTTGATTTACAAGGTGGTATGAGCGTGACCATGGAAGTAGGCTTAGATGGCTTAATAAAGTCATTGGCCAATTACACCAAGGATCCCACTTTTAATAAAGCTTTGAGCAATGCTGTTAACAAAAAAGCCAATAGTAAAGCCGATTTAATTAGCTTATTTAGAGAAGAATATAGCAGCTTAAACCCAGCAGGAAAATTAGCTCCTTTGTTTGCTACAAGAAGTAATGGCAAATTAAAATTTGATGCTTCTGACGATTTAGTAGCCACTTATTTAAAAGATCAAGCTACCCAAGCATTCAACAATACCTATAGAATTTTAAGAACCCGTATTGACCGCTTTGGTTTGGCTTCTCCCAATATCAATCCTGATGCCAACAAAGGCATCATCAATATTGAATTGGCTGGGGTAACAGATAAAGAACGCGTTCGTGCTTATCTACAATCTACTGCCAACTTACAATTTTTCGAAGTGTATACTTTTGAGAACAAAGATTTTCAAAATGGTATTATTGCTGCAGACAAAGCCATTGAAGCAAGTTTAATGGGCATCAAAGATTCTACTTCCACTGCAAAAGCAGATACTTCAAAATTGAATCCAAACAAAAACCCATTACTTAAAACAGTTCAATTCACTCAACCTTATCAAGGAAAGAATGGACAAAATATATTTCCAGCAGAAATAGGCTATATCTTGAAAAAAGATACAGGCAAATTGAATAGCTATTTGGCCATGGCAGAAGTAAAATCAAAATTCCCTTCGAATTTAGTTTTCATGTATGGTAAAATGGAATCTGAAGATGCAAAAACAAAGGATGTTGTTCCTGTTTATGCGATCAAGACTTTGGAAAATGGTCAAGCAGAATTAGAAGGCGATCACGTAGCCAATGCTGCACAGGACTTTGATGAAAGAGGTCGCGTGGCCATCAAGATGAATATGGATAAAGCAGGTACAAGTATCTGGGCAAAAATGACTTCAAAAAATATTGGCAAACCTATTGCCATTGTTTTAGACAATACCGTTTATTCAGCACCTAATGTAAACGATGCCATTACTACTGGTAACTCTCAAATTTCTGGTAGCTATTCTGTAAAAACTGCACAAGATTTAGCAGAAATTTTAGAGAGTGGTAAATTACCTGCCCCTGCTAAAATTGTTCAAGAACAACAAGTAGGTCCTACGCTAGGTAAAGCATCTATTCAAGGTGGTGCGATGGCATTTGGTATTGCTTTCTTAGTGATCTTCTCCTTAATGTTACTTTACTTTAACACAGGTGGATGGGTAGCTAATATTGCATTGGTATTAAACTTACTTTTCACTATTGGTATATTAAGTGCCCTTGGATTTACTTTAACTGCGCCTGGTATTGCCGGTTTGGTTTTGACCATTGGTATGGCGGTAGATACCAACGTAATTATTTTTGAAAGAATTAAAGAGGAATTAACCAAAGGTAAAAGTTATCAATTGGCAGTAGCAGATGGGTACAAACGTTCTATGTCTCCAGTATTAGATGCACACGTTACTACCCTTTTAACTGCTTGTATCTTGGCCTATTTTGGATTAGGTCCAGTATTAGGCTTTGCTACCACACAAATCATTGGTATCTTATTGTCTTTGTTCTGTGGAATCTTAGTATCTCGTTTAATCACAGATATCTATACTAGCAAGAACAGACACTTTGAATATTTTACTAAAATTTCAAGAGGCATCTTCCAACATGCTGCTTATAAATTCATTGAATTTAGAAAGTACGCATATATGTTGTCAGCAGTTGTATTAGTCATGGGTATTGCTAGCTTCTTCAACGGATTTGACCAAGGGGTTGAATTTGCTGGAGGTAGAAGTTATACGGTGAAATTCAAAAATGCCGTAAACATTGAGTCTGTAAGAGATGATTTGAAAAAAGTATTTGGAGAAGCACCAATCATTAAAACAGTAGATTCAAAGAATCAAATCAACATTACTACTTCTTATAAGATTAAAGAACAAGGCAACAATATTGATGCAGAAGTGGAAGGCTTATTATTCAAAGGATTGGTACATCAAATTCCAGCAGGAACTTCCTACAAAGAATTTGAAACCGAATACAAACAAGGTTCTCAAACTGTTTTACCTACCATTTCTGAGGATTTAAAAGCAGGCGCAACGAAGGCAACTATCTTTGCATTAATTGCGATTTGTTTATACATATTTATACGTTTCCGTGATTGGAGATATTCTTTAGGCACTATCTTCTCTTTGTTACATGATGTATTTGTCACCTTAATCGTATTTAGTTTCTTAAGAAAAGTGGTTCCTTTCCCATTAGAGATTGACCAGCACTTTATTGCAGCGGTCTTAACAGTAATTGGTTTCTCTATGAACGATACCGTAATTGTTTATGACCGTATTCGTGAGGACAGCCAAATTATGAAAGGTGCAGACAATGCTTCTATCATTAACAAGGCCATCAACCAAACATTGAGTCGTACCATCATGACTTCCTTAACCGTATTCTTAACCATCTTAATCTTATTCATCTTTGGTGGAGAAGTGACAAGAGGTTTTGCCTTCGCTATGTTAATTGGAGTAATCACTGGTACCTACTCTTCTATCTTTGTTGCTGCTCCAGTATTGGTAGATTTCTCAAAAAGCAAACCATTAGGACGCGCCGAAAAGAAAAAATAATCTAACTGATTAATATAATAAAAAAGGCCTCCGAAATTCGGGGGCCTTTTTTATTGGTTCAATAAAAATTTATAATGCTCGAATGAGTATTCTTTTCTAAAATTTTAAACCGCAAATGAAGTACCGCATCCACAAGTACTAGATGCATTAGGATTATTGAAAGTAAATCCACGACTATTAAGTCCCCCCTGCCAATCAATTTGCATTCCATACAAATATATTTGATGTGCCGTCTCTATGCAACATGGGATACCTTCAAAAGTAAAAAGCTCATCATCCATTTTTGGCAAATCAAATCCTAAAATATAGGTCATCCCACTACATCCTCCGCCTTTCACCCCTACTTTTAGTCTTTGTTGTTGATCAAAATCGGGTTCGGCCATCAAACGTTGAATCTCAGCAATGGCTCCTTCTGTAAAAGATACAGGTGTAACTAAAGATGTATTTGAAGCTATAGTGGTAGACATAAAATGAATTTAATGGTACAAAAGTACAAATTATCGCTGATCTTATGCATCTAGCATCTTTCGAAAATAGAAATAATTGAAGGCCTACTCTTTAAATTTTTAGTAAATTTATGCATGCAAAAAGGGGCCAAAACAACAGACAGTGACATCGAGATTAAAAAGGTGTATACCAACAAAGATTTACCTAAAAATTTGAATGGTGATTTGTTGCCTGGCATTTTCCCTTATACCCGTGGGGTGCAAGCCGATATGTACCGTGGCAAATTATGGACGATGCGTCAGTATGCTGGTTTTTCTACTGCAGAAGAAAGCAATAAGAGATACCATTTTTTATTAGACCAAGGAGTGATGGGTTTAAGTGTTGCTTTTGATTTACCTACTCAAATTGGATATGATGCAGATGATGCTTTAGCAGAAGGTGAAGTAGGCAAAGTAGGTGTATCCATTTGTTCCTTAGAGGACATGGAAATTTTATTCAAAGATATTCCTTTGGATAAAATAAGTACTTCGATGACCATTAATTCGACAGCCTTTATTTTATTGGCATTCTATGTTGCCTTGGCAAAAAAAAGAGGCATCGCATTAGATCAATTGGCAGGCACCATACAAAATGATATTTTAAAAGAATATGCTGCCAGGGGCACTTATATCTATCCGCCCAAACCATCCATGCGCATCATTACAGATATTTTTGACTATTGCGGATTGCATTTACCAAAATGGAACAGTATCTCTATTTCAGGTTATCATATAAGAGAAGCTGGAAGCACAGCGGTACAAGAAATAGCCTTTACTTTAAGCAATGGCAAAGCCTATGTGCAAGCGGCCAAAGAAAAAGGTTTAGATATTAATGTGTTTGGTAAAAGACTTTCTTTTTTCTTTAATGCCCATAATAATTTATTTGAAGAAGTGGCCAAATTTAGAGCGGCTAGAAAAATATGGGCCCAAATGATGAAGGATTTAGGTGCTACTGATGAAAAAGCATTGATGCTTCGTTTTCATACCCAAACTGGTGGCGCAACCCTTACGGCGCAACAACCACTCAACAATATTAGTAGAGTCACTATTCAAAGCATTGCAGCAGTATTGGGTGGTACACAAAGTTTGCATACCAATGGCTATGATGAAGCCTTGGGCCTACCTACCGAAAATGCGGCCAGTATTGCACTTCGAACCCAACAAGTGGTGGCTTTTGAAAGTGGCATTGCTGACAGTGCAGATCCTCTAGCAGGTAGTTATTTCGTAGAAAACTTAACCAATGAGATGGAAGAAAAAGCATTGGCTTTAATCAAACAAATTGATGAAATGGGTGGCAGCGTTAGTGCAATTGAAAATGGCTTTATGCAAAATAAAATTGCGGAGAGTGCTTATGCTTATCAAAAGGCTATTGAGTCTAAAGAAAAAATCATCGTAGGCGTCAATGAATTTCAATCGGAGAATGCCGAAAAAATTCCTATCATGAGAATCAATGAAGCCATTAGAATTGCACAAATTGAAAAAATAAAAATATTAAAGGCAAAACGTGACGAAAATAAGGTTAAGGACTGTTTAAAAAATATTAAAGAAATTGCAATCTCCACCAATAATTTAATGCCTTCCGTTATTGAAGCAGTGGAACAAAATTGCACTTTAGGAGAAATTGCTGGTGTGCTTAGAACTGTTTTTGGAGAATATCAAGCTTAATGACTTATTTACAATTTATATTTAATACCACACAACCATAAATTACCATGAGAAAAATTAGTTTCCTAGCCTTTGGCCTATTGCTAAGCATCTTGCAAACTAGTGCGCAAGATTTACCAAAAAATTACACCCAATTGGTCAAAGAGGTAGAACCTCAATTGATTAGTTGGAGAAGACATTTTCATGAAAATCCTGAACTGTCTAACCGCGAATACAATACGGGTAAATACATTGCCGATTATTTAAAAACATTAGGCCTTGAAGTGCAATACCCTGTTGCTAAAACTGGTGTAGTAGCTATTTTAAAAGGTGGAAAACCAGGTCCGGTAGTGGCTTTAAGAGCAGACATCGACGCCTTGCCTGTAACGGAAAGAACACCAATCGCATTTGCTTCTAAAGTAACTGCAGATTTTGCTGGACAAAAAGTGGGTGTAAGTCATGCCTGTGGTCATGATTCACATATTTCTATTTTAATGGCCACTGCTAAGGTTTTAAGTTCCATGCAAAAAGAGGTACCTGGTACTGTCGTATTTTTATTTCAACCCGCTGAAGAAGGCCCTCCAGGTGAGGAAGAAGGCGGTGCACCTTTGATGATCAAAGAAGGTGCCTTAGATCATCCTAAAGTGGACGCAGTTTTTGGTTTACATATCGAAGCACAATTACCTGTAGGAACCATCGCTTATAAAGCTGGTGCTTTTATGGCTTCCTCTGATTGGTTCACCATTAAAGTAAATGGCAAAGGAAGCCATGGCTCACAACCATGGGGTGGCGTAGATCCTATTGCAGCAAGTGCCCAAATCATTGAAGGCTTACAACATATTGTGAGTAGACAAATGGATTTGACCAAGGCACCCTTGGTGATTACAGTGGGTACCATCAATAGTGGTGTGCGTTCTAATATCATACCTGAAACAGCTGTAATGACCGGCACCATCAGAACTTTAGATAGTGAAATGCAAAAAGAGGTGCATGAAAGAATTAAAAACACAGTAAAAGCAATTGCTGCAAGTTCTGGTGCTACTGCTGATGTAAATATTGATACTAAAACCTTGGTGACTTATAATGATCCAGCCTTAGTTAAAAAAACCAGCGCTTCTTTAGTGAAGGCAGCTGGTGGTGAAAATAATATTATTGAAACCACCTGGCAAACAGGCGCGGAAGATTTTTCTTTTTATGCAGAGAAAGCGCCAAGTTTCTTTTTTTATTTAGGGGGATTGCCTAAAGGAAAAAATGTAAATGATGCAGCCTCCCACCATACTGCCGATTTTTACATCGATGAATCTGGATTTATCGTGGGCGTGAAAGCCTTTTGTCAATTGGTTTTTGATTACGGAAAGACAAAATAAAAATCTTGTATAAAATAAAAAAGCTGTCTCTTCAGAAAGGGACAGCTTTTTTATTCAATTATTTTAAAACTATAAAACATAATTTCTAGCACCAAAAAGTAAACTTCCAATTCTTACCATGGTACTCCCCTCTTTGATGGCTAGTGCATAATCACCACTCATACCCATGCTTAAAGTATCAAAATGCACATTATTCAATTTTTCTTTAACCATGTTGAAAGTGGTAGCAAGTCCATCAAATTCTTTTTTCAATAGGGCTTGATCTTGGGTAAAACTTGCCATACCCATTAATCCTTTCACCACCAAATTAGAATAATTGGCTAAATGACCACTATCCACTAATGCTATTAATTCAGTTTTGTCAAATCCAAACTTGGTTTCTTCACTGGCAATATGCACTTGCAACAAACAACTAATAATACGATTGCTTTTGATGGCTTGTTTATTAATTTCTTTTAATAGTTTCTCCCCATCTACCCCATGAATCAAATGCACAAATGGGGCAATGTATTTTACCTTATTGGATTGTAAATGTCCAATAAAATGCCATTGGATATCTTTAGGTAAGGAAGCTTCTTTGTCCACCAATTCTTGTACATAATTTTCACCAAAAGCGCGCTGGCCTAGTTCATACAAGGCAAGTATATCTTCATTAGGCTTAGTTTTACTCACCGCCACTAAATTTACTTTAGCAGCGTCTAATTCCACTTTAATTTTATGATAGGCTTCTTTCTGAACAAACATGAATGCTAATTTAATCCAAATCAAAAATACAAATTATTCAACGTAACTATTTAGTGATATTACGACCAATCACCATTTTTTGAATTTCACTAGTCCCTTCATAGATTTGCGTAATTTTTGCATCACGCATCAATCTTTCTACATGGTATTCTTTCACAAAGCCATAGCCTCCATGCACTTGAACTGCTTCTGTAGCTACCCACATGGCCGTATCGCTTGCATGTAATTTAGCCATGGCAGCCGAGGTGGTATAATCTAATCCATTGTCTTTTTCCCATGCAGCATGAAAACAAAGTAATCTGGCTGATTGAATTTTAGTAGCCATTTCAGCTAATTTAAATTGAATAGCCTGATGCTCGTGAATAGGTTTACCAAAAGATTGTCTTTGCTTACTATAGGCTAATGCCAATTCATAGGCCCCACTGGCAATACCTAAGGCTTGTGCTGCAATACCAATGCGTCCACCATTTAAAGTTTTCATAGCAAAGCTGAATCCAAAACCATCTGCGCCTATTCTATTCTCCTTTGGTACTTTAACATCAGTAAAAGATACCACATGGGTATCACTACCTCTGATGCCTAATTTATTCTCTTTTGCCCCTACGGTAACTCCAGGGGTATTTTTTTCAACAATAAAAGCATTGATTCCCTTTGGGCCTTTGGAAGCATCTGTTTGCGCCATCACTAAATAGATGGATGCACTAGAGCCATTGGTAATCCAATTCTTCACGCCATTTAATAAATAATGATCTCCTTGATCCATGGCCGAAGTATGTTGATGGGTAGCATCACTGCCCGCTTCTGGCTCACTCAATAAAAATGCACCAATATGCAATTGCCCCTCTTTTTTACCTTGAGCCAAAGGTGTTAAATATTTTTTCTTCTGTTCTTCATTGGCATAATGTTCCAATCCCCAACAAACTAAACTATTGTTCACACTCATCGCCACAGATACACTTGCATCTACTTTACTAATTTCTTCCATGGCAATCACATAACTAATGGTGTCCATACCTGCTCCACCATATTCAGGGGAAGCCATCATACCAAGAAATCCTAAATCAGCTAATTGTTCTAATTGTTCTTTGGGAAATCTTTGATGCTCATCACGATCGATTACTCCGGGCAAACATTCTTGTTGTGCAAATGCACGTGCAGCTTTTTGAATCATCAACTGCTCTTCTGTTAATTTGAAATCCATACCTCTTACTTTCTACAAAATTACGCTAACAATTGTTAGTGCGATAATTTATTTTGAATTAATTGAAATAAAACTGATTTGTCAGCGTCGTTAATAATAGAGGTACTGTCTTTTCTAAAATGTCGTTTAAAAGCGAGGATGGCGGCATTGGTATCTTTAATATCATACCCAACCATGGACAAGGCCAAAGGAATGGAAAGACCAGCTGGCAAACTATCTGTTAAGTTGGGCTCAAACCAAATACCAAATCCATTTTTAGCCAATTGAGCCCAAGGGAATTGTATATTAGGGTCGTTCTTTCTTACTGGTGCTATGTCTCCATGACCAATAAAATTATTGGCTGGTATTTTGTAAGTCTCTTTTAATTTAGCCAATAACAAAACTAAACTATTGATTTGCGCCGTATCAAAAGGTTCAAAACCATTGTTGTCTAATTCGATGCCAATGGAACTTGAATTAATGTCGGTATTGTTGCCCCATTTAGCCACCCCTCCATGCCAGGCCCTGAAATAATCGTTGAGCATGTGATGAATGGTGCCATCTTTACAAATCACATAATGCGCACTCACCTTGGTTCTTTCTAAAGTAAAGGTTCTTAATGTTTGTTCACAAGAGTTTTGAGCTGTATGATGAATGATGACAAAATTAGGCTTGCGTAAATCAAAGTTTGTAGTGCCTACCCACTCTGATGACTTGGGCAATTGATCTATGATTTGAAGCTCAGGACTTTGATGTATTTGTTTGACTAAAATAGTTGCTTGATGCTTGTATAAACGATTTGTTTTGGCATAAGGGAAACGAGTGCAAGCAAAAAAACTGGTAAGCAATGCGACCCCAGTT
>Ga0304729_1001220_pt1 | contig 17384 bp, 8 predicted proteins | sample C_131016_MF_Meta_FD_190475 | JGI IMG/M metagenome (GOLD analysis project Ga0304729, IMG submission 190475) | Freshwater microbial communities from Lake Croche, Canada to study carbon cycling - C_131016_MF_MetaG (v2) (version 2) | ecosystem: Environmental > Aquatic > Freshwater > Lake | place... | reverse complement strand
GCCGTTCCACTAACTATCACTGGAACTACGCCAGCCACTCTAGATGTGGTAATTCTCGGAAACTCAATGTATGGAATGAGCGCTACAACTTTTTATACCGTAAATCTAAATACACTTGCGGGCACGAGCAAGAGCGTTAGCATCCCGAGCGGAGTGTCATCCCCAACTGGTGGATTTGGTTCGGCTTACGCAGACTCTTCTGGCAATCTCTTCTTCTTCAATAACAATGCTTCACGAGTCTGGATGATTACTGCTGATCAGATCTCTCAGCCCGCGCCACTTCTCAAACCTATTGGCTCTGGTACTGCCTATATTGCCGATACGACTACGACAATTACGCTCCCCAACGATGGCGCTGCTTGTCCAAACGCTGGTTCGCCATATTCATCAGTGATTACTGGAACTTCCGCGGATAGCATCACCGCCGCATCCGCTACTTTTTCTACCCCTACGAATTTGCCGATTACCGTAAACCCAATTGGTACTCCAACCACCGTGAAATATTGTTACGGCACTACTTCAAATGTCAGCGGTGGGGCACTTCAAAGTTGTACATCTACTGCAAATGCAACGACCGGTTCTGGTGCCGCAGAAACTTCTACCCTTAACGGCCCTGACCCGAAAACTCTTAATCCGCTGACCATCACTGGTTTAACTGCGGGTACTCAATATTATTGGCAAGTAGTCACCACCAGTAGCTGGGCTATCACGTATGGAGCTGTGAACTCCTTCGCTACTCTCTCGCCGCCTCTTGTTAGCTCATCCGCTGCAACAAATATTCTCTCTACGACCGCGACTCTTAACGGGTATGTAGATCCGAAATTCAGTACGTCGAACGCCTCGTTCTGTTATGGAACTTCGCCCACTCTTAGTAGTTGTACATCGCTCTCGGCTTCACCATCATCGGTCTCCGCACAGGGAACAACCGCCATTTCGTTAAATCTGCAGGGCCTGATCGCAGGAACAACTTATTATTTTAGAGCTATCGCCTCAAACGTCGCGGGGTCGACTTCAGGAAATATTTTAAGCTTCTCTACTCTCGCTCCCCCAGTCTCTCGCTCTGGTGAGACAAATGTGACTGCGCTCTCTGCGCAACTTAACGGTGTCGTAAATCCACAAGGTTCTGTTACCTCAGTCTCATTTTGTATTGGAACAAACTCAAACCTGGCAGGTTGTAGAACATATAGCGCAAATCAATCGCCATTAATTGCATCGAATTCTGATTTTAATATTTCGGCAAATATTGATTCGCTCACCGCTTCGACTGTGTACTACTACAACATTAGTTCTTCCAACAATTATGGAACCTCAACGACCGAAATCTTCAATTTCACGACCCAGGCTCTCCCCCTCGTCGTAACGACCCAGAACAGTGGACTTGCACAAGGAACTGTAGGCATCAGTTATTCCAACTCGCTCGTTGCTGCCGGAGGAAGCCAGCCTTATACCTGGCAAATGAATAGCGGGGCACTACCGGGTGGTCTTTTGCTCAACACGAGCACTGGTGTTATTTCTGGAACTCCTACCACCGCCGGCAACTTCACCTTTGTTATCGGAGTTACCGATAGCGCGAGTGGAACAACATCCAAACAATTCTCGCTAGCAATTGTGGGACAACCAACGGCAACGACTAACTCGGCGAGTTCGATCACCGGTTCAAGTGCTGTTCTCAATGGCGTAGTGAATCCAAGAAACTTGGAGACATCAGCCACGTTCTGTTACGGAACTAACCCTAATTTCTCCGGCTGTACTCAAGCCGCGGCCGCACAATCACCGCTCAGTGCCGGTACATCCGATACCCAAACATCTGTAGCCATTCAAGGTTTAGCTGCAGCGACTACTTATTACGCACGTCTTACAACTACCAACAGCGTCGGCTCAACAACCGGTAATTCAATCAGTTTTACAACTCCCTCTCCCCCTGCGGTGACGACCGGATCTGCCACTAATTTTCGTGCATTAGGAACGACCGCAACGCTTAATGCAGTTGTTAATCCCGCATCTAGCCAAACAACAGTCTCGTTCTGTTATGGCACTTCACCTACTTTGATTGGTTGCACCTCAATCGCGGCCGCCAATTCACCACTCGCTTCATCGGCACAGTCCAGTTCGGTCAGCGTAGAAACTTCTACCCTAACTCCCGATACCTTGTATTACTTCAATACGATTGCAACAAATAGCGTCGGACGAACTTACGGATCTACGGTGGAATTCAAGACCCCGACCGCCATCGCTCCCGCTCCAACCATCACTAATATCTCACCCGCATCGATTGGCGATATATCTGGTGCAACCGAAACAATTACCGGCACTAACTTCTCGACAACGGGTATCGGTGTTCAGGTCAGCATTGGTGGAGTCACCGCAGCGATTTCGTCCTCGTCGGCAACTCAGATAGTTGTTACGGCACCGGCAGGAAGAGTTGGGCCGACATCAGTCGTCGTGACTAACTCTGATGGACAGAACGTTGAGACATCAACTCGACTTAGTTATACATCCAGCGCACCAACTTCAGTTTCGGGGAGTGTGGCTGGTGGACAATCGCAGGTCACGTGGACTCCCACATCATTTACTGGCCCAGCGGTCTCTAATTATTCAGTCCAATATTCCACCGATAGCGGCACTACTTGGACAGATGTATCTCACAGTGCATCAACAACGCCGTCATTGCTCGTCACTGGTTTGATCAACGGTACAAGTTATATATTTCGAGTGGCAGCAATTAACAGCGTGGGTACTGGAACATATTCCACAAATTCTCCCGCGGTAACTCCGCAAGCAGCTCCAGGGCAACCAACAAACTTAACGGGAAGCGCCGGTAACAATCAGGCAACACTCAACTGGGTTGCGCCTACTGATAACGGTGGACAGGCAATCACGACTTACCGAGTTGATTACTCCACCGATACGGGAACCACGTGGACCACATTTCAACACTCTGCTTCAAATGCAACCACGCTAAATGTGACCGGCTTGACGAATGGATCTAGTTATATATTTCGAGTTGCTGGCGTAAACATTGTTGGTACGGGTACCTATTCTTCATCTTCTGCAACCGTCAAACTCCTGATTCCGCTTGTCTTGACCTTTGGAAGTGCGCCGGTCGGAGTCCAGATGGGTGAGGCACCTGGGACGCATGCTGTTACTGCTTCGACCACTCCAACAAATATTGGACAGATAGTTTTTGCATCCACATCGAGTTCTATCTGTTCGGTTGATGCCACATCCGGAAGTCTCACAATATTAGGAAGTGGAACGTGTGTAATCACCGCGGACGACTCAGGCACAGCAAACTATTCCGCGGCTCCTAAACAAACACAGTCTTTCCAAGTAACTGCTTCTCAGCTCATTTCATACGCTGCCGGAACGGGTGGATCCGGTTCTGCCCCGACTAGTCCAACATCGGTGGACTACGGCGCCACTTTTACTACACCCGCTAATACTTACACCCGCAATGGATACGGATTCGCTGGCTGGAGCGACGGCGTAAAAACTTTTGCAGCGAATTCCACTTATCCAGAGACCGGCACTGTTGCTAGCAACGTCACGCTCACTGCTGTGTGGAGTGCAAGTATTCGAACAGTTGAATCAACTTATGGCATCGCATCTTCACCATTTTCTTACACCGCGCCATTGGGAACATTCATACAGGCCCTAAGCGTGAGTGGTAGCGGAGTGGGCGTAACGGTTGAAACCAGTACTTCTAGCCAAGCAATTCTGCGAGTTCCAGCGAACCTAGCAGTAGGTACTTACTATGAAACGATCACGGTTTCAGATACCAATTCCGCGCTCACAATCTTGCCGCTGACTTTGACCGTAAATCAATCGGTTGTAATTAGTGGAAGCGCGTCAATCCAATCGACAAGTGGAACGGCCTTCACCTCAACCGCCTATCTTGCGACGCTAGGTACTGGTACGAAGCGATTCACCTACTCTGTATCCGCGGCTAATGCAGGTATCACGATTGATACGTCCACTATAAATAGTGCACTTATTAAGGTTGCGACCAGCGTCATTGCAGCGACCTACACAATTACTCTGACTACCACCGACTCGGCCACAGCCCAGGCAAGTTTTACAGTCACTCTTATTGTGAACCAAGCCATTACTTTCACGGGAGTTCAGGCGCAAACGCGCAAATACGGTGCAACCAAGAGTGCCACGTTCACTGTTGCTAATGGCACCGGAAATAAGACCATTACCTTCTCGCCAGCCTCGTTGAATTACGTTTCGTGGGACACGAGCACGGCAGATACCGCTCAAATCACTATCGCTCCTGGACTTGTGCCTGGCACGTACTACCAGACGATTATTGCAACCGATAGCGTCAGCGCGACCACGAATTACCTAGTAACAATTACCTCCACCCTCGCAGATACATTGACTGTCTACGTCGATACGATCACGACACTTACTTATTCCGGACTACCGGTTGCAAGCACACCGACCATAAATGTGACTGGTCTCGTCAATGGTGACACCGGTGCCTCTGCCACGATGTATTACACAGGCACAAATTCCACTAGTTATGGCTACTCCTCGACAAAACCGACTAACGCCGGAACGTATTCAGTTTCACCAGCATCACTTGCGCTCACGCAAGGATCGCCGACGTATTACACCGCCATCACTTATGTCGGCAATAGCTTGATTGTCAATAAAGCTACGCAGGCCCTATTGCGTGTAAATAATTTAGCGACCCTATCTTTTTATCAAATTGCCAACTCTGCTCTCTCGCTCTCAGCAGCCGGCGGCTCGGACAATGGCGCTACGACTTTCACTGTCACCAATGGCGCAGGCACTACTTGCACCATGCCGACTGCAACTTCTGTGATCTCTTCCGCCGTAGGAACCTGCAACGTTTCAGTCTCAAAGGCGGGAACAAATAACTACTTCAGTGCCGTATCTGACACCGCGACGGTCTCATTCATTATCTATTTCATACCCACTGCACCAACGTTCTCGTCCAGTTCTGGTTCCATTCTGATTACATATACACCGCCGGCACCAAAAGTTGATCCGGATATGGTTCCAACTTTTGCCTCAGCCGGTTACTCCGCTTCGATAAATACGACTCTCACTATTACCGGTACTGGGTTTACTGCTATCAATGAAGTCGATTTCGATAGCGGTGAAGTTGTCATGGTAACCCCGGTTAGCGATACAACCATCACACTCACAGTGCCAAACACTGCACAGAGTGGTCCATTAATTCTGGTCAAGACTAGAGGTGATGGCTCGCAACTCTTCGCCCGAACTGATTTCACGAGACTTCCATGATCCAAACATGGGGCATGGTTGAAGATGAAGAAGAAGAGATTGATGTAAAACCGAAGCGTTCCCGCCTTCTTATTGGGTTTATGGTGCTTTCTGTAGTTGCTATCTCTTCCACTTTTGCTTCAACCCTCACCTTGAATAGCGGCAAGACGACCGAATTTGGTCAAGGCGTTTATCAAATATCATCCTGCAATCGATTTGTAACTGTTTATCAGACTCCCAGCGCAGCTATTTATGCAGCAGACGGTTCTTACACTGGTAGCGGTTATTCAAATGTAGGAAATATTCGAATAAGCGGTTTAGATCCGGTTGCCTGCGCCGGCACGGTGCTTCGAGTCAAGCTTTACACAGCTGGTAACCCCAATCCACTTCAGCTCTATACCGATACTTCGACAGCGGCGAATCAATCTTCTGGCTCTGGGTACACTCAAATGGTTTGGGTTATCAGCAAGAATCCCCAAGGAAATATTGCAAATTCCATCACGCTGTTAGATGAGAATGGTGCCAATGTCGGGCGCTATGACTCAAAGCAGTATTTGAAATACACCGCTAGCACCGGTGACTGGACCGATATTTTCACCTATCCGCGGGCGGCTGTTTCTCAGGTTAATTCATTAACAATCGAAAGTACTAACACTCCTTAATTCAACTTTCAGATCATGTAATTAATGTTCTAGGTAGGCCTGTTCCATCGCAGCTAAATCAATCTTCTTCATGGCCAGCATGGCTTGGGTAGCACGTTGTGCACCAGCGGCATCAGGCCCACCAAGAAATTGCATCATCTCTGGTGAAGTAACCTGCCAAGAGATTCCAAATTTATCTTTTAACCAACCGCACTGACCTTCACGACCGCCATCTGCAATTAAGAGATTCCAATACTTATCTATCTCTACCTGATCAGCACAAGGGATCTGGAATGAGATTGCTTCACTATGAGGGAACTGTGGCCCACCATTAAGCCCAATAAAGTCTTGACCGAAAATCCTGAAGTTCACAACAATCTCTTCGCCTTGGGCGTTGCCTGGTGTATCGGTAGGGGCAATCCAGTTATCAGCTACCGAGCTATCAGGAAAAATGCTGGTATAGAAATTAGCGGCTTCGCGTGCACGACCATCAAACCAGAGGCAAGTTGTGAGTTCCATAGCAAAAGAGTATTTCAGCATCCGATCTCCTCATAATTTGCCCGCCTATGGCAAGAAGTACCTTGCCTTTACTTGTCTGACAGGCCTACTTTTGTTGCAAAGTTAGGAACTTCATCGGGGTTCCATTTCCCGCGGGAAAGACCTAAAATCGTCGAGTGAAGCTGAGGAACTCTGGCATCGTCCGATTATTGGTCGCATCAGCAATTGCTTTTCCTCTACTCGTTGCACCGACAATCACACCGTCTGCTCACGCAGTAAATGCCAGCTGCTCTCCAACAACAATTATTCCTAGTTCAGGATTACGTGCATATCTTTTTACATCGACAACTCTCTGCGACTGGATTGTCCCTGCAGGGTTTGAAACTGTCACCGTGCAAGCGTTCGCTGGTGGCGGTGGCGGCGGAGGTGGATCTTGGGCGGGCACGCACGGTGGCGGAGGTGGCGGTGGCGGTGCTGGTGGACTTTTTCATAAAGCTTTTGTCCTGACAACTGGTGGAAGATATTCAATTCAAGTTGGCGCGGGTGGTACTGCAGGATCTGGCGCAAGTTCGCAAGGTGGAACAACTGGTACTGCTGGTGGCAATGGTGGTAGTTCAATATTCAACGGAACGTATTCAGCACCGGGTGGTACAGGTGGTGGTGGTGGCAGCTCGGATACAGGTGGCACTGGCGGAGTTAACGGCGGACGCGGTGTCGGAACAGAAGTTTTTGGAAGTCAGAATGACCCACACAACGGTGGAGCACAAGTAAATGGTAATGCTGGTGGAGGAGCATCAATCCAATTCGACGGTAATGCTGGGCAAACGTCAATTGCAGGAGACAGTATGCCCGGAGCCGGATTCACCCCACGCAACAGCGTTACGGTCGGTGGCGGAGGCGGTGGTGGCGCTAATCAAAATTCAACTGCTAATGGTCTCCCCGGCACAACTCCTATTGGTGGAAGTTCTTCGCGGGCAGCCGCAACATCATCGGAGTTAGCAACTGGTGGTGGCGGTGGACATGGTTGTGCCGGTTCTTCATCAACCTGTGCCAATAGAGATGGAGCCGCAGGTTCATCGGGGTTCATCATGATCTATGCAACATTTTCAGCAAAATTTACTGGGACTAATAACTCTTCGCTCAAGCTCGGCAGTGCGCCAACATTTCCTGTGATCTCGACAACCGGAGGAATAGGCTCCATCACGTGGAGCGTCTCCCCTGCCCTACCCGCTGGAATTTCGTTAGATCCCAACACGGGAGTGTTCTCTGGAACTCCAACTGCAACCGCAGATTTTTATCAATATCGAATGGTCCCCAGTGACTCGCTAGGGACATCACCCAATTTAACTGCATGGAACATGCTCGTCGGCAAAGGCGATGGCGTTCGACCGAGTCTTGCCGATGCAAATATCGTTTATAACGTGCCTACGGCACTATCTGCAACAGGTGGTATCGGTACGGGTGTCTATAAATACAGTTCTTCTAGTGCTAACTGCGTACTAACTGGAACCCGGGGCGAGACGGTAACCGCGCAAAAGGCTTCAGGTACATGCGCAATCACTGTAGAAAAGCAAGGCGACGCTAACTACTATGCGGCAAGCTACTCAGCTACATTTACAATGACGAAGCAAGTAGCGACCAACGTTCTTACTGTTTCACCCATTTCACCCAAGGAAGAGAATTCTTCAATCACACTTACCGCCACGGTTGGTGCCGGCCAAACAGGCACGGTAACTTTTACTGCTGGAGGCTCGCCCATTAGTTATTGCGGAACATCTGGGGCTGTCACCATTGTGGGAACAACTGCGACATGTGTCTGGAAACCCGCTGCGAGTGGATCGCCATTTACCCTAGCTTCTACATATGCGGGAGATTCGAACTATCAGAGCAAGAGTTCAAACACAATTTCGTACACAATTTATCCAAGTATTTCTTTAAGTTATCCAGATATCTCATCCACTTTTGGAAGTGCCAAGAGTTCTACTCCGTCCATTTCTGGCGGCACAGGTTCGACCACTTCATGGAGCTGGAGTATTGCAAAAACTTCAGATGCTTCCTCCGTCTCAGGAATAACAATTAATTCATCAGGAGTGGTGACCGCTTCAGGCTCTACTTCTGTTGGCACCTATCCGATGACGGTGACGGCAACCGATACCGTAGGAATTGCTAAGACGGCAAGTATTTCAGTTGTTGTTGGGCTTAGCTCAGCAGCATCGACGACGTTGAGAAGTAGCTCAACCACCACTACCGCCGGAGGTACGGTGACTTTAACCGCCTCTGTCGTAAGCGCAGCTACTGGAACGATTGCTTTTAAAGTTGGCGCCACAAATATTTCTGGATGTTCAGCAGTGACTATTTCATCTGGATCAGCAACATGTTCCTGGACTCCCAGCACATCTGTTGGATCTCCGTTTAGCTTAACTGCGGTTTACTCGGGCGATGGAAGTTATTCGACTTCAACCTCTGCAGCCCAATCGATTGCTGTATCTCCCGCTGGTAGCTTCACCTATACATCTCAAAGTTATAACTTTGGAGTTGCAACAACGGTGACGCCATCGATTTCGGGCGGTACTGGAACTTTCTCCAGCTGGACTATTGTCAACACCTCTGATTCACAGTCGGATTTCAACATCACCGTCAATACACAGGGCGTCGTCACTATTTCAAAGACTGCGACAGCGGGAACTCACAATATGACAATTACTGCGACAGATGGGGCTGGGGTAAGTGGTTCCGGAACTCTGCAAATCACCATCGCAAAGGTAACGCCAACTCTCACTTTTACTCCCAAAACGATTAATGATATTCCGTTAACGGGTGGAACGCTGGGGCGGCAAGTTCGATTGGTTTTAACATCATCTGTGCCTTCTGGTGGAATGGTTACATTTTACGGAAATGGCAGTTCAATCTGTACCGCCTTTATGAGCTCGGGCAATGGAGAGTGCTGGTGGGCTCCATCGGATGCCAGTTCGTCACCATATTCTCTCTACGCAGTTTATGCCGGTGATAGCAATGCAAATGGTGGCACTAGTAGCACAATTTCAAATTTTGCTTGGAGTCCTGCACCAACACTTTCATATACAAATCGAACTATTGAGACTGGAAAATCAGCAACGATAAATCCAGTGGTTTCGGGTGGATCAGGTGCGTTATCTAGTTGGAGCTGGAACTTTTTCCAGAATTTCACCGGCCTACAAATCGGCGGAATTCGAATGGGTGTAGGAGGAGTCATCACAGTCTCCGGGGCAACCGCGCCTGGCACTTATCTCTTTGACGTCGGTGGGTACGATCCCACTGGCGCAAGCGCTGGGGCTTCAATAACTATCACCATTGCAAATGTCGCACCGCCAGATATCAGCCTGACTTCTACTTCAGAAACAGCCACGGTCAATAGCCCCATCACTGGGTTTACCGTTATTAATATTGGAAGTGATGTTGGAGCGTATGACTTTGACATTACATTGCCTGCGGGACTTGTATTGGATGCAACTACAGGTGCTTTAACTGGTACTCCCACCGAGACAATCACATCCACGGTCTTTACTCTCACTGCACACAATGCCGGTGGAATCGATACCGCCACATTTACTTTGACTATTAACAGTTCTGGTGGTGGAGGTGGCGGTGGTGGTGGAGTAACAATCATTTTATCTCTGCCAGGAAACGCAACTACTGCAACAAAGAGCACTGCTGTAACCATAACTGCCGATGTAAGCGTTGCTGGCAAGGTGAGATTCCTAGCAAATGGCAAGGTCATTCCCGGATGTGCGGCTCGTGGAGCAACAACATCAACTACATGTGTTTGGAAACCGGCCGTACAGGGGCAGATGATGGCACTAGTTGGAATTCTCAGTCCCACGTCAAACTCTTATTCAGTGACGAAATCTGCCACGCTCAATGTTTCAGTAGGACGTAGAACTACTCGAAGATAGTGAAGCGAGCGAAGAATTCTGAGCTACTTTTCTATATAGGTAACCTGGCTTTGCTTTACTCATATAAAATCACGATATGCGGGTGACCTGGAGAGTTCTGACGGCGCTCACTCTTGCGCCAATCTCATTAATTGCCGCGCCTTTGACCTCCGCGAACGCCGCGACCGTGACATCAACAAATTCTGATGTGGGCGGAGTGTGCACTCAAACAGTTGATAACTCCTCCAGCGTAAGCGTCCTTCGATACGGAGCAGAGTGTGTTGTTCTCTTCAAGCGCGTGGGTCAAACGACGTGGACTGTTCCTGCCGGTGTATCAAGGATTGCAACGCTAATAATCGCGGGCGGTGGCGGTGGTGGTTTCGATGTTTCTGGCGGTGGCGGTGCGGGCGGACTTCTTTACTATGGTGGCGAGAGTCCAAAAACACCTAATGGTGATTCGCTCACAATCACAGCAGGTACGGTCACTATTTCAGTTGGAGACGGTGGTGCAGGTGCTACCAGCACGACAACACCTTTTGGTGCCGATGTAACCGGCCGCGGCGTAAATGGATCAAATAGTTATATAACTCTTCCTTCGTCGACAACGTATACCGCTATTGGTGGTGGTGGTGGAAACAGCAGAAACAATACAAACACTGCGCAATCTGGTGGATCTGGCGGTGGCGGTGGTTATGGAATCGGTACTCCAACTCTTGGTGGTTCGGGAACTGGTTCGGGAATTACTTTGCAGGGTTATGCGGGAGGTCGAAATACTGGAGGTAATGGTGCGGGTGGCGGTGGTGGTGGTGCAGGTGCGGCCGGATTAAATTGGAATGATGCCGGTGGCGCAGATATCGGAACTGGCGGAGCAGGTTTGCAATATTCAATTTCTGGAACTGCTGCTTATTACGCCGGTGGTGGTGGTGCAGGATCGTGGAAAGCGATGGGTGGTCCTGGTGGTGTTGGTGGTGGTGGCGCGGGCGGAAGCACGGACAACACAACCTGTCGCGCAAATTGTTCGACAATGATATTGGCACAGAGTGGAAATGCAGGTACCGCAAACACTGGTGGTGGCGGGGGTGGCAGCGGTAACGCACAAGCTTCTGCACCAGCCGGTGCTGGTGGATCAGGAATTGTGATCATTCGTTACGCCGTCAACCTCACTTCGACATCAACCTTATCCATCCCCAATGGCGGATTCGTTTACCGCGTTCCCACTGCAATCACCGTCACTACCTCTACATCCGGATTCGTTGATTTCAAAGCTAATGGAAAATATATTCCAGGTTGCAGAGGAGTCCTTGCCAGCGCCGGAAATTCATATGTGGCAACGTGCAACTACAAATCCGCGACTCATGGCTCGGTCATAGTTACTACACTTTTTCGCCCGACTGACGCCGGATATTCTCAGAGCGCCGCCTCATCCGGGCCGAATCCAATTACGACCAGAGTTATAAAGCGTTAAGAAGCCTAAAGATAGACTTCCCTGGTGAAAAAGATGACCCATCTCAGGAAAACCTCGTTGGGAATCCTCCTCTGTCTTTTTCTCTTACTCTCATTTTCTGAGCCTGTCCACGCCGTCAATTACACCATCACTTTTTACACAAACGCCGCCTACCCAAATACAGGAGTTGTCGTAGGGAGCGCTCCTTCTTCAATTAGTTATGCTGCTGGCTCCACCGTGACAGTGCCAGCGAATCCAACCGGAATGACTCGACAAGGTTTTGATTTTGCGGGATGGATGACTCTCGCAGACGGTACAGGAACGTTTTACGCAGCAGGTACCGGAACTTTTATCATAAACGCAAACACCTCCCTGTATGCAAAATGGATACCACCACAGTCGGCACGGTTGATTGGTTCCGGTGGTTCGATAATTTCATTTACTAACTCAACACCAGTGAATAATGGTGGGTACTGTATCGACGGCGGTGTTCGCGGAATAACCTCAGATGGAACGTATCTCTTTTACCGACCATCTACACATCCCGCATATATCTGCAAAATGACCATGGCAGGCAACGCAGTTGAAGTAAGCCCAAGCATGTCCACACTTTCCGGATTAGCAACAGATCAGCTGGCACTTACCTACAGCTCCGGTTGTATTTTTATCCGCCTTCAACCAACCGGAACTGCATCGAGTATTTATTGCATAGATCCCTCAGACTGGTCGATGACTCTTATTTCTTTGCCAACCTACCCGCTTTACGAAGGTAGCGGCTGGCTATGGGGAAATCTCATTACATTTCCAGATAGTCGGATAGGTAGCGTGAGCGCGCCCGGTCAGTCACTACCTACCGGCACTGGCGCAGGACAGTGTCCAAGTGGAATGTATTGCAAAGTACTTCGGCTCTTTTCGCTCTCCGGTTCAGGGAAGAGCGTAACGGCGACCTTTTCAGAAGATTTGGTACTAGCTGATGACGTTAATAGTTGGCCAGGTGATGAACATGGTATTGCAACCGATGGTACTTACCTTTACGAAATTCGTCACGCCAATGGTTACAAGGTCTGGGCACTCCAATCGGGTGCTCCTTCCTATCTCGTGTATAACGCTGATGGCACGGGCAATTGTGATGCTTCGACCTACACTGCAACATCACGAGTCTGCATCATTACTTATCCCATTGATGGAACGACCGCGGGCGCGGGAGCGCTCTCCAATTCAACATATCTTGGGCGAAATCACACTAGCGGAAAATATCTCTTTGGCGATTACAGTGGCTCGAGGTTTTATCTCTCTCCCGCGGGATTCCCTCCAACCGGTCCAGGAACACTCATTACGCAATCAGCCTTTAGCGCATTCGGCTTAGCAGGCGGCGTTACTACAGTCGCATATCGAGGCACCATTCAGATAAATGCGACCGTGAATATTCAATCCAGAGTGACCTTCTATATAAACGGCATTCCTATCGTTGGGTGCAGAAACAAACTCACTTCGGGATCTTCTCCCAATATTACGGCCACATGCACATGGAAAACTTCAAAACATGGGGAACAGCTTCTATCTGCGACTGCCCTACCAGTTATTTCTGGAACTGGTTCAACGACATCTCCAGTAAAAATCATGGTGAGTACGCGAACGGGTAAGCGCTAGGGCGGTCATTTCAAACTTATGTGCTTAGGACTACATCCAGCGTTGTTGAACTTGCATCAGAAATCGTAATCGGAGCTAAGTCAGTTTTATCGCGATACGTTGTTCCCGACTTATTGATTGGGAAGACCTGAACCTGATAATTTTGATTAGCTTTAAGAATCAGGCCGTAATCACCATCAGCGTTGGAACAGGCAATGACCGCATAAGTAAACGTTAGGTAGCTACTTTCGCTTCAACTCTTTCAGCGATTTCTTTAACGCCTTTCGATTCGCCCTTGCCACCGGATCTTTCTGCGAAGGAAAGGTCCAACGAAGCAAGAGAATAATGATCGGAAATATTAAGAACCCAGCAAAAGCCTGCAGAAATAAACCGTTATCTATCCCGCCCAGCATTATGAGTTTGCCGATTCATATTGTGCGACATCTACAGAGGCATCTACTTTCATCGCTGGGCACTTTACACCTGGCGAGGTAAGCGCCTCAAAATGCCACCATTCATTTGCATATGCGCGACAGAGACCAAATTTATATCCGTTGATTTCGAGCCACATCGTCGATGGTCGATCGAAATTGTAGTTCACATCAATCGCCGTTCCCTGCGGATGATGCGAGATATCTGGCGGCAGTACCCATTTCGAGGCCACTTCTTCACTCCCCAACTTATCCACTTCATCAGCAAAGAGTCGCGCCTGTTCCGCTTTGCTTCTAAACCCAGAAGTCAGCTGTAGTGAGATCCCCTCTGAATGTGCAATCGCCTTAGCGGCAGCAAAACGGGTTGCAAGTAGCGGATCTAGAGTGGATGCCTCGAGAGGATGAGCAGGAACAGGATCTGTTCCCAAAGATTGAGTTCCAACGGGGCAACCGACTGCGACTGTTGTGCTTTCTAGTGCGACGGCTTCTGGATTGAAACAAATAAGAATTTGCGCTTCTACCGGTGCTGAACTAGGAGTTGGCAGGAGCGAGGCAGTGTTTGTACCTAGTACGAAAATCTGAAGAATGGCGCCAATAATCACGATTGCAGCTAAGGCTATCTCTACCCACCAGCGCTTCATGGATAGAAGAATAACTAGAAAATCAAGGAGTGACTATTCCTTGCGACCCCACTTAACGCGCTCCCACACTCTTTCGTGGACATAGTAAAGGAAGATTTTTGTGAACAACTCAGCGGCTGAGATTGATACGGCCCACTTTAATTTTCCGGTTATTAAGAAGGTTAGTAAAAATGTGTCAACAGTGCCAGTTACGCGCCAAGTGATAGCTTTAACTAAAGATCGTGAATGCTTAACTTCTGACATCCGAACTCCTAAGGTCGAGGCTTATATTAGTCAAGTAACGCAATAACTCGATTGACATTCTCATCGAGTTCGGCAGTTCCATCTAAAACTAATTCTGGGTCTGTTGGCACTTCGTAATCTTGACCGACGCCGGTGAAGTTCGGAATCTCACCGCGACTTGCCTTGGCATAAAGACCCTTAGGATCACGAGCCTGGCATATATCTACTGGAGTATTAACGAATACCTCATGGAACTTTGTCTCCGTAAATAGCGCTTTCGCTTCTCGGCGATCTGCCTCAAATGGACTGACTAAAGCGACAATAACAATCAAACCCGCATCGCTCAGAATCTTAGAAACTTCAGCTACCCGACGAACATTCTCGGCCCGATCTCCAGTTGTGAAACCTAAATCTTTATTTAACCCAAGTCGTAGGTTGTCACCATCAAGAACGTAGGCGTGCTTGCCGTGGATAAATAACTTCTTCTCGAGCGCGTTAGCAATAGTGGACTTGCCGGAGCCAGAGAGTCCGGTTAGCCAAATAACTTGAGCGGTCTGAGCTTTAGCAAGTGCACGCTCAGTCTGGGTAATCTCATAATCTTGGTGATGGATATTGCTTCCGCGGCGAAGTGGATGATCGAACATTCCTGCACCCACAGTGCGCATCGTTAGACGGTCTACGAGAATGAAGTTACCGAAGAGACGTGATTCTTTATAGGGCAGTAGAGCGAGTGCAGAATCGGTCGCGATTTCAACCGAACCAATCTCGTTCATCTTTAACGAGTTCGCTGCCTCTTCCACACCGAAATTGATCTCGAACTTATGTCGAATCTTGGTCACCACTGCAGGAGATTGCGACGACCCTGCAATCAATAGGTATGAACGGCTGTAAATGAGTTCATCCTCACTGAGCCAGACAATATTCGCAGTAAATCGATCGGTCGCATCTACGCTCTGCCCCGCTTTAAGAACGATATCTCCACGGGTAGCATCGACTTCAGGTTCTAGGACAAGCGTTGCGGCGAGCGAATTGATAGCTCGCTTCACATCAGTATTGCCGCTGAGAATCTGTGAAATCTTTGCCCTCTGACGAGATGGGAATATCTCTACTTCATCCCCCACTTCAAAATCTCCGTTAATAACGGTTCCGGCAAGACCACGGAAGTCGTTAGCACGAGAGACCAGCTGGATGCGCAGACGTGCCGCATTGTTAATGACTTCGGTGCGCTTCCAACCTTGAATTGCCTCGAGCAAGGTAGGGCCGGAATACCACGGCATCGATTGCGTGCGGTGTACAACATTGTCGCCAGCTAGCGCGCTCATCGGAATTGGTTGAGTATCGAGAACTCCCAATCGTGCAGCAGCCGCTTGAACTTCAGCAAGAATCTGGTCGTAAATATCTTGGCTATAGCCAACTGCATCCAACTTATTGATGGCAATAATTATTCGTGAGACGCCCATCATGGAACAGATAGTCAGATGGCGCAGAGTCTGTGTACGAACGCCCTTAGTGGCATCAACAAGAATTAGCGCAATATCTGCCCGTGATGCAGCAACAGCCATATTGCGTGTGTACTGCTCGTGACCGGGAGCATCGGAGATAATTAAACGCTTGCCATCAAGTAGCGTCATAGAACGGTATGCCACATCAATGGTGATGCCCTGTTCGCGTTCTGCCTCTAAACCATCAGTGAGAAGACTGAAATCAATTTCGCCAGCAGGAATCGTCGAACCTGATCTACGCACAGTGCGAGTGCTATCAATCGTGTCATGAGGCACGCTGTCAGTCTCGACTAAGAGCCGACCAATCAGAGTGCTCTTTCCATCATCGACTGAACCACAGGTAAGAAGTCGAACGATTGCCTTCTCCATTAGAAGTAGCCCTCGGACTTCTTCTTCTCCATCGAGTCTTCCCCGCTACCGTCAATTAGCCGAGTGGCTCGTTCACTAAGTTTTACTTGCAAGACTTCTTCCACAACTTCTTCGATAGTTGTAGCGGTGGATTCCACGCCAGCCGTGAGCGGATAACAACCGAGAGTTCTAAATCGAATCCGCGCCATCTCTGGTTGTTCACCATTTTGTAATGGGAATCGATCATCATCCACCATAATCATTTGATTACCGCGATGAACTACTGGGCGATCTTTTGCGAAATAGAGTGGGTTAACTTCAATTCGCTCCTGCAAGATGTAGTTCCAGATATCAGCTTCAGTCCAATCAGAAATCGGAAATACTCGCATCGTCTGACCTGCGGAAAGTTTGGTGTTGTACGTCTGCCATAGCTCTGGGCGTTGGTTGCGCGGATCCCACTTATAACCAGGCTCGCGAACGCTGAAGATACGCTCTTTCGCACGCGACTTCTCCTCATCGCGTCTTGAGCCGCCAATTGCTGCATCAAATTCAAACTTATCGAGCGCTTCCCGAAGTGCGACCGTTTTCATGACTCGTGTGTACTCGGATGCTCCGGCAGTGAATGGATTAACACCAGCATCGACTCCAGCCTGATTGGTATGAACCAAGAGTTTCACGCCAGATTCCGCAACCACTCGATCACGAAAAGTGATCATCTCTTTAAATTTCCAGGTGGTATCTATGTGCAATAACGGGAATGGAATCGGCGAAGGATAAAAGGCCTTCTTTGCCAAGTGCAGCAATACTGAAGAATCCTTGCCAATCGAGTACATCATCACTGGATTGCGGAATGTTGCC
>Ga0304729_1001219_pt1 | contig 17385 bp, 16 predicted proteins | sample C_131016_MF_Meta_FD_190475 | JGI IMG/M metagenome (GOLD analysis project Ga0304729, IMG submission 190475) | Freshwater microbial communities from Lake Croche, Canada to study carbon cycling - C_131016_MF_MetaG (v2) (version 2) | ecosystem: Environmental > Aquatic > Freshwater > Lake | place... | reverse complement strand
AGCCGGCCCCGCATACTCAATGCGATCAAGAGCGCAGGTCCGAACATCTAGTTCAATGGCCGGCATACCTTGACCTGTCACTTGCTCAACGACAGCATCGTGAAACAAGCTCAGTGCTAAGGCGCCAGCATCGACTACTCCAGCAGCCTCAAGTTCAGGAAGTTGATATGTGGTTGCTCGAACAGCGTCACGAGCAATGTGTGCGACTTGTGCGAAATACTCGTCGTCCCGCAGGCCTTCGAACTCCACTGCTGCAGCTTTATCAGCGACGGTCAAGATGGTGCCATGCCTCGGATTGGACACAGACTGTCTGGCCACTTCAGCGGCAGAAGTCAGTGCCTGACGCCAAGTGGCGGGGGTCACGTCGACCACGAGTGCTTGTGCGAGTCCACGCAGATACTCCGACAAAATCACGCCTGAGTTGCCCCGGGCCTGATTGCTTGCAACTTTTGCGACTTCGATGGCGACCTCAGGCAAGTCGTAGTCTTGCTCAACTGCCACCTCCGAGCACTTGGTCATCGTCAACAAGGAGTTCGTGCCGGTATCGCCATCTGGGACTGGAAACACGTTGAGGTCATTCAACAGGCTCTCATACGCATCCAAATGCAGCGCAAAGCGCCGAATCACCTGGAGGTACGTATGCGCATCAAATACCGCTTGAGATGTAGGCGGTAGTGGGCTTTGCACTCCCTTAGGTTACTCCCGCAGTGCCTGACAAAATGAGAGCACTGCCGAGATTTTTCAAGGGCATTCACCCCCGAATTGGAATTTCTCACGCAAGGCAGGTAGTCTGAGCAGGCAAACCTTGCGTTCAACCTATTTTTTCAAGGAGTCATCGTGGCTGCTGTATGTGATGTCTGTGGCAAAGGCCCAGGCTTTGGCCACTCTATTTCCCACTCGCACCGCCGTAACAAGCGTCGCTTCAACCCGAACATCCAGTCTGTTCGTGCAGTGGTGAAGAACACCCCCAAGCGTCTGAATGTATGCACGTCATGCATCAAGGCTGGCAAGGTTTCTAAGGTCTAGTTTTCATACTTTCAAGAAATCCCCTCACAGGTTTGTGGGGGGATTTTTTATGCACTGAAGTGACGCCAGCCTGCACGGTCGTACGGTTGCCCATCGACAGTCACAACAGGTTCACCTTGGGCAACCGTGCCAATCACGGTCCAGCCTGCGGGGACGTCGAGCGCATCGCTGAAGGTTGCGACGAAGGCGTGGTCTTCACCGCCAGTCAATATCCACTCCATCGCATCGCAGGTGAAGACACCCGCAGCGGTCGTCAGCACCTCGTCCACAACAAGAGCAGAAGAATCAAGGTTGATAGCAACGCCAGACGCTTTGGCGACATGGCCGAGGTCAGCAACTAAACCATCGCTGACATCAATCATTGAGGTCGCTTTGTGACCGGCACGAGCAAGTTCATACGGCGGTGTTGGAACTCGATGCGCACCAACTAGAGCTCGGGGGGATCTAAAACCACGCGAGAGCATCAGGAGACCCGCGGCCGAGAAGCCAAGTTCTCCTGCGAGTGCAACGACATCGCCTGGCTTTGCACCTGAACGCAGAATCGGTTGCTGCGTGCCCAACTCACCAAGGGCTGTGACGCTGATTGTGATGGAGTCACCACGCACAACGTCGCCACCCACGACTTGCACACCGACCTTGGCTGCCTCATCCCGTAGACCTTCGGCTAGGTCAAGCACCCAAGCGACTTTCATGTCGGCCGGCAACGCCAAACCAACGAGTAACGCAGTGGGTGTCGCGCCCATGGCAAAGATGTCGGCCAAATTTGCCGCCGCAGCCTTATGGCCGATGTCATTTGCCGAGGACCAGTCAAGCCTGAAATGTACGCCTTGAGTTAAGACATCGAGGCACGCAACAACTTTGCTGCCTTGGGCCGAAACTACGGCTGAGTCGTCGCCGATCCCGACGGTGACACCTTCGTGCGGCTCATTTTGCAGGCGCTCAGCGATCGCATCAATAAGGGCGAACTCACCGAGTTCAGCAACGGTCTGCGCGAGGTTAGGCGCCACTAACGTAGGCCCGTTCCACGACGGAGCGCATCCTGAATCAAGGTGTCTACGAGCTCGGGATAGTCCACGCCCGAGTGCGACCACATGCGCGGGAACATTGAGACGGCAGTGAAGCCTGGCATTGTGTTGATCTCGTTAATCAGGATGTCATCCCCTGCCACAAACACGTCGACTCGGGAAAGTCCTTCACCATCAATGGCATCAAATGCTTGAATGGCCAGCTTGCGCACGCGGTCGCTCACCTCGTCGGAAAGGTCGGCAGGCACTACAAGGTCGACGGAGCTATCGACATACTTCGCCTCAAAGTCATAGAACTCGTGGCCTTCGCGAACGATGATTTCAGCACACACACTTGCTCGAGTGCCCTCAGCGCTACCGAGGACGCCACATTCCACTTCGCGGGCGTTCTCGATGCTCGCTTCCACGATAACCTTCGGGTCGTGTTCGCGGGCAAATTCGATTGCGGCGACTAAGCCGGCGTAGGTCTTTACTTTGGTGATGCCAACACTTGATCCAGCGCGGCAAGGCTTCACAAAGAGCGGTAGCCCGAGGTTAGCGATGCGGTCTAGTGCGCCATCCTGGTGATTACGCCATTGACTGTCTGTGATGACTTCGTAGCGACCGACTGGAATGTTGTTCGCTCGCATCATTGCCTTGAGATGCGCCTTGTCCATCGCCACCGCCGAAGTAAAGACTCCAGAACCAACGTAGGGAATGCCAGCGAGCTCGAGCAGTCCCTGGACGGTGCCATCCTCACCCCAAGGGCCGTGCAGAACGGGGAAGGCAACATCTACGTGGTTCAGAATTTCGGGAACAGCAGATTGGATGACCAAGTGTGTTGCGCTTGGGTCAGGCGTGAAGAGGACAACATCATTATCGGGATTTACTTCAGGGAAGACGCCATTGCTCATCGTCAATCGGCCAGTATCGGCTGACTCGAGGACCCACCGGCCTTCGCGAGTAATACCGATCGGCACGACTTCATACTTCTCGGGGTCTAGCGCGCGCATCACGCTGCCGGCTGAGACACAAGAGATTTGATGTTCGCTGCTGCGTCCACCAAAGATGACGGCTACTCGGGTGCGTTGGGACATAGAGATAACGCTAGTCCACTGTGCTCAATTCATGTTGGCACTACTGTATTTGTATGAGTTCACAGGATGCATCTAGCCAGGACAGACTTCAACGCGCAACACTCGCAGTGAGCGCTGGTCGACCTGCACCCACTCCGGACGGGCCGGTCAATCCCCCGATTGTTGCCTCAACCACCTACCACGCGGGTGGTCCTTACGGTTATGGGCGCGAGTGGAATGAGACGACCACGTATCTTGAGGATCTCATTGGCCAACTTGAGGGAGGCCTAGCCACCGCTTACTCGAGCGGTATGGCGGCTGTGAATGCACTTCTGGATTTGATTCCTGCTGGCGGCGTGATCGTTGCTGGCCAGAATCTCTACACCGCAACCGGCATTCGATTGCAAGAGTTAGCCGCCGTAGGTCGATTGACTGTGCGACTAGTTGATGTGGCTGATGCTGACTCGATCGCTTCCGCAATTCGTGGCGAAGGCGCTGAAGGGCCAGCGAGTTGGGTCTGGATTGAGTCACCGACGAACCCGCTGATGGAAGTGTGTGACATTCGGGCGACTGCGCATGTAGCCCGCGAAGTAGGCGCGAAACTAGTTGTTGATAACACGTTCATGACGCCGATGCGTCAGCGCCCGCTCGAACTTGGTGCTCATGTGGTGATGCACAGTGCCACGAAGGGCCTTGCTGGGCATTCGGATGTGTTGATGGGTGTTCTCGTCACGGCTGACGCAGGTCTGTCTGAGAATTTTGTGAAGCGACGGATTTTCCTTGGAGCTCCGCCAAGTCCGTTTGATGCGTTTCTTGCGAGTCGCGGTATTCGCACTCTTGCGGTTCGAGTTGATCGGGCTGAGCAGAATGCGCAGGAGCTGACATCGCGCCTCATTCATCATCCTGCGATTGCCGAAGTCTTCTACCCTGGTCTTTCCAGCCATCCTGGGTTTGAGATTCATGAAACACAGGCTGACGGTCCAGGCTCGGTTCTTTCCTTCACAGTGACTGGGAGTGCCGAAGATGCTCAGGCAGTGTGTGAGGCTGTGCGCTTGATGACTCATGCAACGTCACTTGGTGGTGTTGAGTCGCTGATTGAGCGTCGACGTCGCTGGGCACATGAGAACACTGGTGTGCCCGAGAACCTCATTCGATTGTCAGTTGGCATTGAAGATGTTGATGATTTGTGGGACGACCTGAAGCAGGCTCTCGATAGCGTCCTTCGCTAGGTGCCTAGTCGTGGCCCTCTTCCGCGCGAGTTGACCGCGCCATAAAGGTCTGCAGAACCTCAATCGGACTCTTGCCTTCATGAATGACCTTGGTGACCTGATCGGTAATGGGCATTTCAACCCCATGACGCTTGGCCAAATCCAAGATAGAACGGCAGCTCTTCACGCCCTCTGAGGTCGTGCGAATCTTCGCTTGCGCCTCAGCCACCGTACTCCCCTGACCGAGCGCCACACCAAAAGTACGGTTGCGCGACAGTGGCGAGTTGCACGTTGCAACTAAATCACCAACACCAGCCAGCCCAGCAAAAGTCAACGGGTTCGCCCCAAGAGCAACACCTAAGCGAGTCATCTCAGCCAGGCCGCGCGTGATCAACGCAGCCTGCGAATTCTCGCCATAGCCCAAACCCACAGCCATCCCATTTGCCAGAGCAATAACGTTCTTAACTGCTCCGGCAATCTCTACGCCAATGACGTCAGTTGTGTAATACGGCCGGAAGTACTCAGTGGTGCATGCCTCTTGAATGCGCAGCGCAGCAGCCTCATCGACACAAGCAACAGTCGTGCCGGCCGGTTCACGCGCGGCAATCTCATGCGCAAGGTTCGGACCCGACACCACTGCAACCCGCGACGCATCAACTCGAGCGACTCCAGAAATCACTTCACTCATTCGCTCAGCCGTCCCAAGCTCAACGCCCTTGATCAGCGAAACCAATGTAGCCGTCTCAGGAATCGACACTCGCCAAGCAGACAGTGTGCTACGAAGCGTTTGGGCCGGAATGGCCAACACCACAAGTTCCGCATCCGAAAGCGCCTCAACTGGATTCGTCGTTGACGTGACACTCAAAGGCAGCTTAAGACCCGGTTGATAAGCCGAGTTCCGATGCGACTCATTCACCTCATCAGCAACCGCACGTGTTCTCGTCCAGAGCGACACATCACAACCAGCATCAGCCAAAATCATCGAGAACACAGTTCCCCAAGAACCTGCACCCATCACAGCAACACGCATTACGCAGCCTCGCCTCTGATAGGTGGCTCTTCATTACGTTGCTCGGCCAAGATTGCAGTAATCGCGTTCATGATGCGCGCAGTCGCCTCGCGAAGAACACTCGCAGTCATCGGCTGATCGCGCAGGTCATCCAAATCAACAGCCGGTCCAGCCCATACATGCATGGTTTTACGCGGGAATGGGCGAATCGACTTAGTCCGTGGGTTGATGACTTCTTGCGGACCCCACTGCGCAGCAGGAATGACGGGACAACCCGACTTGAGTGCAATGCGAGCCACGCCAGTCTTACCGTCCATCGGCCAAAAATCAGGATCCTTCGTCAATGTGCCCTCTGGGTAAACAACGATGCATTCACCACGCTGCACAGCCTCAATACCAGCCTTCAGCGAACTCGCCGCATCGGCACTACCTCGGTGTACTGGAATCTGACCAGCTCCAGTGAGCAAGGAACCAATAACGGGAACTTTGAAAAGTTCAGCCTTCGCCAGAAACCGTGGTGGTCGGCCGTTGTCGTTGCAGAAGTGAGCCGAAACAAGCGGATCAAAATAGGACAAGTGGTTCATCGCCAGAATCACGCCACCGGGCGCTAGCAAGTGCTCAGTCCCTCGCCAATCACGCTTCGTGATCACCATCAGCAACGGACGCAGAGTGCCTTCAATCACTCGATACGCAAAGCCGCGCGGCGACTGTGCTGACTGCTTCTTCATGCTTGCCTGTTCTCTCGACGTGAGACCGCGAAAATAAAAAGAGGTCGGGCTACACAGGTTACCCTGCGCGGCCCGACCACTCGAAGTTATTTACTTACCTGAAACGATCTTCTTGAATTCTGCGCCTGCGCGGAACTTTGGAACTGAGGTTGCAGCGATCTCTACAGCAGCACCAGTCTGTGGGTTGCGGCCGGTACGAGCTGAACGCTCAGACTTTTCGAAGATGCCAAAGCCACTGATTGAGACCTTGTCGCCTGCAGCAACTGCAGCCTTAACGGTGTTAAGAACTGCATCTACTGCTGCGGTTGCTTCTGTCTTCTTGATGTCCGCTGCAGCTGCAACAGCATCAATAAGTTCTGCCTTATTCATGTAAATCCTCCATGTGTTTACCGACGTTCACGGTCGAATGTCGGCGGTTGGGTGGTTAGCAGCCCGGTGGCTACTTTCCTGAGTGGTTCCGGGCTTCCCCGCCCGGCTCAGAATTGACTTTACGCAGGAAAAACCAATGTTTTCAGGCAGACACGCCGAGAATATGCAAGAAAAGTGCCTATTTTGAGGGTTTTTTGCTTTTTTAGTCGCGCGCATCCCACCGACACCCACAATTGTCGCCATCAAGATTGACCGCACTACACAGACATGCGGCGTGCAGACATGCGGCGTGCAAACCCGGACCTAATGGTTTGTGTAGAGATAGAACTTTCGAACATCACGATGCGAAGGTGGATTGCAACCTCGTTGAGTGCAGTTCAATGCAGCCGCATGATTCGCCATGGCAATGACATCGACTAATCCAAAGGACTCTTCACGCTCCTCAACCGGAAGCTCGACATAACCACGAACCAGCCACGCCATGAACGTGTCACCAGCCCCAACTGTGTCTGAGACGTCAACCGACACTCCAGGCAAAACGCACACGAGTTTGCCGTGGGCATACGCGACTACGCCTTGGCTACCTTCAGTGAGCACAACGAGCTTTGGACCTCGGGTACTCCATTCGGCTGCAACCACGAGCGGAGACTGATCGGGCGCGATCCATCGCATGTCTTCATCTGAGACTTTCACAATGTCAGCGACTTGGACCCATTCCTCAATGAGCGCTCGAGCAGTATCAGCAAGACCCATGGGCTCGAGCACAGTCGGACGTGCATTCGGGTCAAAGCACAACAAAGTTGATTCGCTCTTGATTGACTTCGCCCAGTCAAGCAAGACGTGTGCAGATGGCTCAAGCACAGTGACAAGCGATCCAATGATGACGGCCTGCGTTCCTTCAGGAAGTGGGCGCGAAATTTCTTCGGGACTCCATTGCCAATCGGCAGTACCTTCCATGTGGAAGCGATACTCAGGCACACCAGCGCGATCCATGGTCACCTCAACCAACGTCGCTGGCTCTTTAGCGGCCACAGCATTCTGCAGGCTGATGCCGGCCGATGCCGTGATGTTCCGCAAGTACTGACCCAGGGAGTCTGTGGAATACCGCGCGCGTAATTCGACACGGTCACCCGCTCGGGCAAGCGCAAGAGCTGTGTTGGCCGCGCTGCCCCCACCGACGTCTTCGTAACCGCCCTCCATCCGAACGCGATCAACGACGACCTCACCCACAACAGTGATGATTGCCATGCCTTATCTCTCTACCTTTAACCAAACCGTGGTGCCTTCTGGAAGTAGCCCATCGACTAAAGGACTACTCGACAATAAAATTTGCGCCTCCGGAAGTGGAACGGCCGTACCGCCGAAGTTCGTCATGGACTGCCACCCATTAGCGCGGGAAAAATGCAAGATTCCCGAGTGAGGTGACTCGAGCCATTCGTAGTCCTCGGTGGACTGCAACTCTCGGCGCAAACCCAGGGCCACGCGATACAACTCCAGAGTCGATCCCTCATGACCGTCCTGGCTAGAAACTGCAAAGTCGGCGAAAGTTTCGGGTTGAGGCAAGTGTGCTACTCCATCACTGAAGCCAAATGACATTCCATCGGCCGTCCATGGAAGTGGAACGCGGCACCCATCTCGACCTTTGTCGGTGTGATGGTTGCGCTCCCAAATCGGGTCTTGAAGTTGATCTACGGGAATGTCAGCCGCTTCAAATAAACCGAGCTCTTCGCCTTGATACAGGTAGCAACTGCCAGGCAGCGCAAGCATCAAGAGAGTTGCAGCCCGAGCACGTGCCAGCCCCTGAACGTAGTTCACCTCGAGTTTCGTGCCGTTGGACAGCAGCCACTCACGCAAGTCATATCCTGCTGGCAGTCCGTACTTCGTCGCGTGACGCACACGGTCGTGATTCGACAGCACCCACGTGGACGAAGAACCTTCAGTCTTTGCTAAAGCAATGTTGTCGGTGATGATGCGCTTGAACTGACTGGCATCAAAATCCGCTAGTAGCAGGTCGAAGTTAAACGCCTGGCCGAGTTCATCTGGACGCGCGTACAGAACGCGACGCTCTGCTCGCACCCAAGCTTCTGCCACAGCAACTCGCGGTGGGGTGTATTCCTCGAAAACTTTTCGCCACTGCCGATAAATGTCATGCACGTCGTTGCGATCAAAGAGGACGTCGTCACCGGTCAATGGATTATCGAAGTCAATAAAGACTGGCTTGCTTCTGAATGGTTCGCTGAGGTCCTTCTTGAGAGCGTGTGCGACATCGACTCGGAAACCATCGACTCCTCGATCCGACCAAAAGCGCAAGGTCTTCAAAAAGTCTTCATGAACCTCAGGGTTATCCCAGTTGAAGTCAGGTTGCTCTGGCGCGAAGAGATGCAGGTACCACTGTCCTGGTGTGCCATCGGAATTGGTCGTTCGAGTCCAAGCCGACGGTGCAAAGTGTGATGGCCAATCAGAAGGTGGCAGTTCACCATTCTCGCCCAGGCCGTCACGGAAAATGTAGCGATCGCGGGCAGGTGAACCTGGCTCAGATGCCAAAGCCTCCTGGAACCATTCGTGCAAATTCGACGAATGATTAGGCACGATGTCGACGAAGACGCGGATGCCTGCCTCGTGAAGTGCGGCTACCATCTCATCAAAATCAGCGAGCGTGCCGAGCCTCGGATCGACGTCGCGATAGTGCGCCACGTCATAACCACCGTCGGCCAGTGCAGACGGATAGAACGGGCTGAGCCAGACGGCGTCGAGATTGAGCGACGCCAAGTAGTCAACCTTTGATGTGATGCCGCGAATGTCACCAAGACCATCGCCATCCGAGTCTTTGAAACTACGAGGGTAGATCTGGTAGATCGCGGCCTGTCGCCACCAGTTGGGATCGTCCGAGAGTGCGGGGTGAGTCATTACTTCACGGCTCCAAGAGTGACACCACGCATGAGCGTGCGCTGGAATACTAAGAAAAAGCCCAAGGATGGCAAGAGACCAACTAGGGCAGCTGCAGCTCTGGTTGTCGGGTCACTTGTGTACTGACCCGTCGTGATGGCCATAGACAGGGCCACAGTTTGGCTGTCATTTGATGGCAACATAACCAACGGAATCAAGAACTCATTCCACGTCCAGATGAAGAAGAAGGTCGCTAACACCATCATGGTCGGGCGAACAATCGGCAGCACGACATTCCACATGATGCGGAAACTGCCCGCACCATCGATCTCTGCAGCTTCCAGAATCTCACCGGGGAATTCAGAGAGAACCGACGACAACATGTATGTGCCAAAGGCGCTCTGCAGGACAGAAAAAATGATGATGACTGACCAAATGCTGTCGTAGAGGTTCAGAATTTTTGCCATCTTGTAGAGCGGATAAATCAATGCTTCTTGCGGAATAGTGAAGGCCACCATGAAGAGACCCAAAACTACGTTGCGACCTTTGACACGACCGATCCCGATTGCATAAGCAGTGAGGAAGCTGAGAATCACACCAAACAGGGCAACCCAGAAACTCACTTGAATGCTGTTGAACAGCTTGCGGTTGAAATCCACATCTGTCCAAAACTTGGTGATGCTGCTGAAGTCAAGTGACTTAGGCAAACTGAGCGATCCACTGTTGAGGAAATCTTGTGGTGTCTTGAACGCATTGACCACGGCCATCCAGAGCGGGAACAACCACGCAAGAACCGTGAACATGACCGCTCCAAGCACGAGCCACGGCGCAACGCCATGACGCTTGCTTGCAGTCACGCTCTTTTGACGCTTCTTAGGTGGGACGGGTTGCGTTGAATGTGAGGCCTGGACGCTCATCGGGTCTCCTCATTTCGGTTCTGAAGTCTCATAATGACGATGGCCAAAACGGTAAGCAGGAGCGTGAGCACTGTGGCAATCGCAGCGCCGTAGCCCACGTTCTGGGTGGTGAAAAATTGGAAGTAGGAGAAGAACGAAGGCACGACCGTGGCATCACCTGGACCACCTTGGGTCATGACGTAGACAGGGCCGAAAACCTTGAGGGCCGCAACTGTTGTAGTCAAGAGAACTACTGCAATTTCCGGCTTGAGTTGATTCACCGTAATGATGCGGAACCTCTGCATCCACGTTGCTCCATCAAGTTGCGCTGCTTCATTCAGTGAGGGATCAATGCGCGACATGCCAGAGACGAAGATGACAACTGTGTAGCCAATTTGGATCCAGACCAACATCACGGACACAGCCAATAGTGCGTACCGTGAATCACCCAGCCAGTTCAAGGCCAAACTATCGAGTCCGATGCTACGGAAGAAATCATTGATCACACCGAGATTTGGCGAGAGTAGCCAGACCCACAAAATACCTGAAACGGTCAATGGAACAATCTGCGGGATGAATAAACTCACGCGCATAAATGTGGAGATGCCGTTGCCGAAGCGTGGTGCGATGTAGTCGAAGATGAGCGCTGCAAGGAGTAGTCCGAGCGCTGTTGGGATGAGGGCCATTGCGGCAATGAATTCAATGGCGTGCAGGAAGGACTTCCAAAATGTTGGGTCCGCAAAGAGTCTCGTGTAGTTCTTGATCCCGATGAACTCTGGGCTACCAAAACCATTCCACTTGGTGAAACTGAGGTAGATATTCCATACGAATGAGGTGCCGATAACGAGCACGAAAGCCAGAAGTCCTGGCACTAAGTACCAGTAGAACATCGCCTGACTAGGCCGCTTGTATGGCTTGGGTTCCGTCTTCTTTGAACCTCGAGGCAGCGATGTGACGCTCATTGCAGTTTCCTTTCCGTCACCGGTGTTGATAGGCGGCTGGTTCAGCCAGCAAAAGCCAGCTGAACCAGACCCATCATCTATTCAGATGTGAACGTGATTATTGCTGTGGCTTGTTCTGGTTGTAGAAGTCGCCGGTTGTCTTGATGTAGGCAGCCTTGTCGCCATCTGAGAGCAACTGAACGCCGGCCTTGAGCAAGATGTCGTAGTAACCAGCAACTGGCCAGTCTGGGTACATGCCCAGGCCGTCAGCAGCAACGATCTGTGAGAAGACCTTGTTGGTCTTGACTGCAAGAGCACCCTTGATTGCTGAAGCATCTGCAAGAAGTGGAAGACCACCCTTGGTGCCTAGCTCGTTCTGGTACTTCTTGCTCAGGGTCAATTCGATGAATTCAGCTGCAAGATCCTTCTGCTTTGAACGGCTTGGGATAACCCAGACGTTTCCTGCAGAACCTTCAGCGATACCGCTGCCTGGGTTAGCGAACTTGTCCCAGTTGAACTTGGCCTTGGCGTCAATGTCCTGATCCAACCAAGTGCCACCGAGCATCATTGGGTACTTGCCCTTTTCAAAACTTGCTACCGCTTCATCAGCCTTAACGCCTGAGACGTTTGGTCCGAAGTAGCCAGCCTTCTGCCAGCGAGTAATCGTGTCAACTGCATAGGTCCACTCTGGGCCATTGAAGTCCACTGGATGCTCGAAGAACTGGAAGTCCTTAACCCACTGCTGGTTTGCCTTTGAAACAGCAAGTGCGTATTCCATGTGCACAATCTGGTAGTCGCCGCCACCCAATGCGATTGGAGTTACACCCTTTGCCTTCAGAGCTGCAAGAACGCTCTCGAGTTCATCAACAGTCGTTGGAACGGAAAGGTTGTACTTTGCAAAGACGTCCTTGTTGTAGAACCAGCCAACATATTCACCGTAGGTTGGGATTGCGTACAGCGTTCCCTTGCCCATGAGGCCATCGGTGTAGCGACCTACAAGCTGACCTGACGCTGGAATCTTGGTGTCCCAACCGTACTGCTTTGCGTAATCGGTGAGGTCGGTAAGAAGACCGGCCTTTGATGCATTACCTGCAGTTCCGTTGCCCTTGTTCCATTCAGCAAGGTCAGGAGCCTTGTCTGAGTCAAGAAGCGTGCTTCCGGTCTTGTTGATCTGGTCAAAAGTCTTCTGCTGGAAGTTGACCTTGATGTCTGGATGGTTTGCCTTGAATTCGGTCAAGGCATCATTCCAAGTCGCTGCCATTGCAGTGTCCTTGTCATACCACCAAATGTTGAAGTCCTTGTTTGCGTTGTTGCTCGACGAACAGGCACTCATCGTAGTAACCATGAGGGCTGCTGCTGTTGCAACGGCGGCAAAACGTAGACCTGACTTAGTCGAGCGTTTCATTGTCACGATCCTTTTCTGATTTGGTCTTACTAGGTATCGACGCGTGTCGACAATATGGCAACCTTACTCGCTCGAAATTCCAAATTTCTGCAAAATTGCCGTTTGTTATTGAAAGGTTATGGTCGAACTTGGCCACAAAAAATGAATTTGCCGATAGCGCTGAAAGATAGAATTACTAGTTATGGCAACTAGAGCGGACGTAGCAAAACTGGCTGGGGTATCCCAAAGCACAGTTTCTTATACGCTCAGTGGAGCTCGTCCGATCAGTGAAGCAACTCGCCAAAAGGTTCTAGAAGCCGTGCGCGAACTTGACTACCATCCGAATGTTTTGGCCGGCGCGCTTGCCCGCGGGTCGAGCCACACTCTGGCCCTGCTATTCCCCAGTGGTGAGTCTGGAATTTCGCCCGCATCGCTTGAATACATCACGGGAGCCGCCAATGCTGCCCGAGAACTGGGCTACCACTTGGTCCTTTGGCCAAGCGATAACCAGGAGTTCAAGGAAATTAAATCGCTCTGTAATTCGGGGTGGATTTCCGGCGTACTCCTCATGGAAATTCAGTTAAGCGACGATCGCGTGGAATACCTCGTGCGGTCAGGTGTACCAACGGCCCTCATCGGTCGAACTGCTGATGGTGAAGATCTCGACTTCGTTGATCAAGACTTCGATGCAGTTGCCAAAATCACACTCGACCATCTGCACGAACTGAAACACCAGAGCATTGCTCTGATGGACACCAAGAGCAAGATCGAAGAAGGCGTTGGCTTCTCAATTCGCTCAAATCAAGCCCTCAAAAACTATGCAAAAGAACTCGGCATAGAAGTACTTGAGATTTGGGTCGAAGGTCGGGTATCTGCAGGGCGAGATGCTCTCAAAGTCATCAAGCGTGAACATCCGGAAGTAACTGCCATCATCGGGCTCAATGACCTGGCAACCATGGGTCTGTTAAATGCCGCAAATGAATTCGACATTAAGGTGCCTCAAGATTTGTCGATTATTTCTCTCAGTACACCAAATGAATATGCCGAAACCACCTGGCCAGCTCTCACGACTGTGACTATGCCAGCACACAACATGGGTCGTGCCGCCGCAGAAGTGCTCATTCAACGACTCAAGGACGGTCAGGCACATGCCCATCAAGAATTGTGGACTGGCGAGCTCACTATCCGGGCAACTACCACCCAGGCTCGCGCAAAATAAATCTGAGCACTAGAAGTCAGCCCATCTGGTCGAGCACTACCGCTTGCCCTCAATCGAGGGCTAGTCAGTGACTAGCTTTTCAGGCCGGTGGCTTTACTGGCCGCCCGGTGCTACTTCGTCACTGGCTTGTAAGTCGGACGCGCACTTTCAAACGCGCCGATTTCATCAACATGGCGCAAAGTCAAACCGATGTCATCAAGACCCTCGAGCAGACGCCAGCGAACATAGTCATCAACCTCAAAACTGGTAGTCACCGCGCCCGCTGAGATGGTGCGAGTTTCAAGATCGACCGTGACCTGCGTAGTCGGATCGGCTTCAATCATTTCCCACAGCGTCTCGACTGCATCCTGGCTCACAATGGCCGTAAGTAGACCTTGCTTGCCTGAGTTGCCACGGAAGATGTCAGCGAAGCGCGAAGAGATGACGACCTTAAAGCCGTAGTCCATCAAGGCCCAGACTGCGTGCTCACGACTTGAGCCTGTACCAAAATCAGGTCCTGCGACAAGCACAGTCACACCCTGATATTCAGGACGGTTCAGAAGGAAATCTGGATCCTTGCGCCATGCAGCGAACAAGGCATCTTCAAAGCCGTGACGAGTAATCCGCTTGAGGTACTCGGCTGGAATGATCTGATCAGTATCGACGTTACTTTCTCGCAACGGTGCAGCCGTGCCAGTGTGTACGGTGAACTTATCCATGACTAACTCGCATTCGTAACTAGGTCGGCCGGCGAAGAAAGAGTGCCGCGGATTGCAGTTGCTGCTGCAACCTGTGGTGAAACGAGATGTGTGCGACCACCAGGACCCTGGCGGCCTTCAAAGTTGCGGTTGGATGTTGATGCGCTGCGCTCCCCCGGAGTCAGCTTGTCAGGATTCATCGCAAGACACATTGAGCAGCCAGCTTCACGCCATTCAGCTCCTGCCTCTAGGAACACCTTGTCCAAACCTTCAGCCATTGCGGCGAGACGAACGCGAACCGAGCCAGGAACAACCATAAACCGAACGCCATCGGCAACCTTGTTGCCGCGCACGATGTCAGCAGCAGCACGAAGGTCCTCAATGCGGCCGTTGGTGCATGAACCGAGGAACACTGTATCGACCTTGATGTCCTTAAGTGGAGTGCCGGCAACCAGTCCCATGTAATCAAGAGCCTTCTGGGTCGCTGCCTTGTCCACTGGATTGTCGTAATCATCAGGTGAAGGAACACTTGCACTCAGTGGTGCGCCCTGTCCAGGGTTCGTGCCCCAAGTAACGAACGGGCTGAGCTCAGATGCTTCGATGATGACTTCAGCATCGAAGGTCGCATCATCGTCGGTTGGTAACGTACGCCAGTAAGCCACTGCTGCCTCCCAGTCGTCGCCCTGTGGTGCATGGTCGCGGCCTTCAAGGTACGCAAACGTTGTCTCATCAGGAGCGATCATGCCGGCGCGGGCGCCTGCTTCGATGCTCATATTGCAGATAGTCATGCGTGCTTCCATAGACAGCGCACGAATAGCTTCTCCGCGATATTCAAGTACGTAACCTTGACCGCCACCTGTGCCGATTTTGGCGATGATGGTCAGGATGAGGTCCTTGGCAGTAACCCCGGCTGGCAATGCGCCATTGACCGTGATGGCCATGGTCTTGAAGGGCTTGAGGGGCAAAGTCTGAGTCGCAAGTACATGCTCAACCTCACTCGTACCGATACCGAATGCTAACGCGCCGAATGCGCCGTGGGTTGATGTGTGTGAGTCGCCACATACAACAGTCATGCCAGGCTGAGTGAGGCCGAGTTGTGGTCCAACAACGTGAACGATGCCCTGTTCTGCGTTGCCTAGAGAATAGATCGGAACTCCGAACTCTGCACAGTTTTCGCGTAGTGCATTAACCTGAGCTGCACTGATGGGATCAGCAATCGGCTTGTCGATGTCGATGGTCGGAACATTGTGGTCTTCGGTGGCCAATGTGAGGTCGGTGCGACGAACCGGACGACCACTCGCACGCAAGCCATCGAATGCCTGCGGGCTCGTTACCTCATGCACAAGGTGTAGGTCGATGAAGAGCAAGTCCGGCTCACCCTCGGCGCTGCGAACCACATGGTCGCTCCACACTTTCTCGGCTAATGTACGTCCCATCAGTGACCTCCTGATTTGTAACCCACGGTTTGTGGGGCTGATGTTGACATCTCACTATGCGAGATAGCAATATCACTACATGGACAATAGTAATAGTGGAGTCGGCGTTTTAGATAAAGCTGCCCACATACTGGACGCCCTTGAATCTGGCCCACTTACCCTGGCCCAATTGGTGTCAACCACTGGCCTAGCGCGACCGACTGCACACCGTTTGGCCACTGCCCTAGAACATCATCGCCTTGTGACCCGTGACTTGAGTGGGCGTTTTGTCCTCGGACCTCGGCTCGGTGAATTAGCCGTTGCGGCTGGCGAAGACAAACTACTTGCGGTCGCCTCCCCGATCTTGGTAGCGCTTCGCGATGCGACTAAAGAAAGTGCCCAACTGTATCGCCGCCAAGGTGATCAGCGTATCTGTGTTGCCGTTGCCGAACGAATGTCTGGCTTGCGCGATACAGTGCCCGTTGGCAGTGCCCTATCGATGCTTGCTGGTTCCGCCGCCCAGATCCTGTTGGCGTGGGAAGAACCGGATCGTTTGCATCGCGGGCTACAGGGCGCGCGCTTCACGGCCAGCGACCTCTCGGCTATCCGTCGTCGCGGGTGGTCACAGTCAGTTGGTGAACGCGAACCCGGAGTTGCCTCAGTGTCCGCGCCAATTCGTGGCAGTGGTGGCAAGGTCATTGCGGCCGTCTCCATTAGCGGACCAATCGAGCGACTCACTCGCGCTCCAGGACGCCTTCATGGCCACGCAGTTGTGACTGCTGCGGCACGCATCACCGAGCTGCTGAAAGGCCGTAACGCTTAGCGTCACACTGCCCGACTTGTCGTGGGTAGTGTGCCTTGTCGTGGATGCAAAAAATCCACCCCGAAGGGTGGAAATTTTTGTTCTTCGGTTGTAGCCCCGACGGGATTCGAACCCGCGCTACCGCCTTGAGAGGGCGGCGTGCTAGGCCACTACACAACGGGGCCCTAGCAAAGTTGAGTCCAGAGACCCTTCTTTTCGCTGGGGTACCTGGACTCGAACCAAGACTAACTGAACCAGAATCAGTTGGGCTGCCAATTACCCCATACCCCAATGGCATTACGACTACGGAAGTCTATCCCAGATGAGGCAAATGTATGAAATGCAGTTAGCCGATGGCAGCCTGAATACGCGCAAGAGTGCGCTCGCGGCCCAGAATTTCCAGTGATTCGAAGAGCGGTGGCGATACTCGACGCCCCGTGACTGCTACGCGAACAGGACCGAAAGCAAGTTTTGGCTTCAGCTCTAGGCCGTCGATGAGAGCTTCGCGGAGTGCAGCTTCGATAGTCTCGGTTGTCCATTCAGTGAGCTGTTCGAGCGCGTGAAGACCCGCCACCAGAACTGGCTGCACATCGTCCGTGAGCACCTTTTCGGCCTCAAGCGGATCAACCTTGAAGTCTGCGCTTCCTTCATCACCGTAGAACAGGAATCCGAGCATGCCGACACCTTGGCGCAAGGTTTCCATGCGCTCTTGAACGAGTGGCACAGCTTTGCGCAACGTGAGTAC
>Ga0304729_1001218_pt1 | contig 17386 bp, 15 predicted proteins | sample C_131016_MF_Meta_FD_190475 | JGI IMG/M metagenome (GOLD analysis project Ga0304729, IMG submission 190475) | Freshwater microbial communities from Lake Croche, Canada to study carbon cycling - C_131016_MF_MetaG (v2) (version 2) | ecosystem: Environmental > Aquatic > Freshwater > Lake | place... | reverse complement strand
TTCAGTTCATTTATTCCCGCCGTTAAACGGGGCGCACTAGGTATAGCTTCTTTGGGTGGAGATATACTTCCAGCAATGGCTGGGCGTGTAGGTGAGAAGCTAGGTATTAAAGGGGCTAAAGAATATGCTGACCGCCAGATGGCAGAAGCTGTCCAATCACAACAGAATATAGAACGGAACTACCCAAGTGCGGTACCTAGCTATACTAACATTAAAAGTGGCGGAGACTTATTAACCTATATAGTTGAAGCAGTTGGCGAAACAATACCTTCTGTATTACCTTCTATATTTACTGGTGGTGCGGCAGGGGTTATTGGGCGTGGAGCAGTTATAGCAGCTAAAGAAGCGGCAGAAAAAACAGTAATTGCGGCGGCGGCTAAAGGTGTTGCTGGGGCAGAACTAGAAAGTTTAGCTATGAAAGCCGGGGTAGATGCTGCCCGTAAGACTGCTCTTAAGTATGAAGCTGCCGGCGCTTTAGTTGGGTCCGCTGCACAAAACATTCCTGATGTATACCAAAGCATTGCGCAATCTACAGGTAAAGAAGAACTTGGTGTCACTCTAGTGTCTGGTGGATTTAATACTATATTAGATGCTATTACCCCATTAAATTTAATGCGCATTGCCCGTAAAAAAGGATTTACACCTGATGAATTAATTGGTGGTTGGGTTAAGCGTTTAGGTAAAGGGTTTGCAGAAGGCTTAATAACTGAGGGTGGTACTGAAGCCGCCCAAGAAATGTCTACCGCAGCTGCTGAAAAGTTTGTAGACCAGAATAAAAATTTCTTTACACGAGATAATTTTGTGCGGTTTATAGATGCGGGCCTTAAAGGTGGTCTTGGTGGTGGTGTTCTTACAGGCGCTACTAATGTGGCATTTAATCGGGCTACTCCCCCACCCCCATCCGCTAAAGAACCCCCAGAAGAAGCTGCGCCAGAAACTGCGGTTGAACCGACTACTGTACCTCCAACTACCCCCACTTCTATGTTTGATGAAGCAGGTAATCTAATTCGTTCTACACAAGCTACACCTGAAGAAATTGCGGCTAGCAAAATACAAGCAGAAACAACTACTAAACCTACTGCGGAACAAATAAAAGAAGACGAAAAAACGGTTTTAGCTGGAACAGAAACAATTGATATAGCTACACCTCCAAAACCAATACCAGAATTTACAGGTCTTACACCAGAAGCGCAAAAGATAGTTGATATAACAGCAACTGGAGGTGGTTTGCCAGTACCCCTTACTAATGCTAAAATAAAACAAATAGCCACAGAAAACTTAGTTCCGTGGAGTCCTGGGTTAACCTCTGAAGAATTAATAAGCGCATTAATAGTTAAACAAGGAGCCACAAATGCAGACATTAACGCAACACCAAGTGGAGAGAGCATTGAAGTTCCTAGCGAGCGAGATGGACTTTTACCCACCAAAGGAGCTGGAGAGTCTGTCGGAGCTGGATTGGCTAACACTGAGAGTGATGTTAACGCAGTTGTCAGTGGAGCGGGAGCACAGCCCCCTGCATTAGCACGAGAAGTTACAACAGAAGTAACTAAACCACAAGAATGGCAAGGTGAACCCGCCTTAGCTACAGACGTTGAAAGAAGGTTTATAGAGCCTGGTGTAGGACAAACTGAAGAAGACTTATATCGCAAAGCTATAATAAAACGAGAAGAAGATAAAGTAAAAGTTGCTAAAGAAAAAGCAAAAGAACTTACTGTAGTAGAAAAAATTAAAGCCAAAGAACGGCTTATAGAACTTGGCAATCTTTCATTAGATGTAGCTAATGGTAAAGAAGAAGCTAAACGTATATATGATAAAAAATCTGATGAAGATAAAGCTCAAATAAATTTCTTTATAGATAAATATAAAAAATTAAAAAAACCTGAAGTAGCTAAACCTAAACAAAAAGGTGAACAGCCTGTTGGTATTACATATTCACCAAAAGAATATAAAGCCCAACTTAAAAAAGAAAAAGCCGAAACTAAACAACCTATTCCAGAAATTCCACGTAGGCTGTCTTTAGCAGAAGAACGGCTTGCCGAGTTTAGATCTACCAAATCTTTAGTAACAGCAAATTTAGAGGCTTTAGAAGATTTACGTGGTGGTACTACTATTAAACTCATGGCTAACTTAATGCATGGGGATTTAAAAGGCGCCTTACAAGAAATAGCTAATGGACCTTCAGACCAATTTACTGCTTTAGATAAATTAATAGCCAAACGTTTATTAAAAGCTAAAACTCTTCCCAAAGTAGAAGTAGTACCACAAAGTCAAATTGATGGTGTTAATGGTAGATATAATGCATATACTGATACGGTTTATGTTGGTGAAGATAGTATGACATCACACACCGTATTGCACGAGGCGTTACATGCATTTACATTAGCTATTATTAAAGCCCATAAAGAAAATTTAACTTTTAATCAAGGTGTAAAAAATCTTGACGAGTTGTATGAACACTTAAAAAATAACTACCCAGAGTTAGTAGGCAAGTATGGTATGAAAAACCTTACAGAATTTGTTTCTGAAGTAATGTCTAACTCGGCCTTTCAAGAACAGTTAAATGCTATTCCATATAAGCGTAATAATATATTTACTGAATTTGGCCGCGCTATTTTACGTATGTTAGGAATTAGCCCCACAGATAGCTTTACAGCTTTGTCTTATGCTTTAATATCAACTGAAAGTATATTAGATGTAGGTCGTACATTAGAAGAAACAAACCCGCCCATTGCCCAATCTAATCTTGACGTCACGGGAACTAAAAAATCAGCAGTGCCGCCTAAAGTACATAAAGATATAGACTTTGAACAACATGTAGCTAATCAAGTTAAAAATTTAGACAAAAACTTAGAAGCCCCTTCAACGCATAAAATAAAACAAATTCTTACAACTAAAGAAGGCGGTAATTGGCTAACCAAAATGTTTCAAAACAAACGAGAAGTCTTACGGCGTATTTATATTTCTTTAGAAAGACAAGGGTTATTAAAAACTATTGGGGATAAAATTAATAACGTAGGCGCTCAATTTGACACCGCCGCTGCAATAGCGGATAACTTAGACCGGTGGTATAACAAACAAACACGGGATGAAACTATTGAGTTAATTGGTAAGTATGCAAAAGATGCGGGCATTACTGAGCACGAAGCCCTTGTTAATCTAAGTACCTATCTTGAAGTAATGCATGAGCCGGAACGCCGAGCAGTTAAATGGCTTACAACCGTGCCACTTTCACATGAATTAACTTTAAAAATTAAAAGGGCAAATGGTAAAAAAGAGTTTATTAGCCCAGCTAATCGCCGCCGCGAAATTTTAGACTTATTAAATAGTTATAAAGAACCAGATGTAAATGTAAGACATAAAACTGTAGAAGCTTGGCGTGATGAATTAAATACTATTGTTAGTGATAAAGCTAATTTAGGTACGGGTATTACTGATATTAATGATGCTAAATATAATGTTGTTGGTGGGCTTTCTCCTGAAAAAATTGAATCTTTTAAACAAACACTTTTAAATCAGGCTAACGTAAAACCCTATATAGACACTTTTAAAAATATAGCTGAAAACATACAAACTTTAAATAAAAATAATAAAGAGCTTAATAAACGTGGTAATTTTTGGACTGCGCCTGTAGACAACTGGGCAACATTCTATGGCTTTACAAACTATGTACCATTTAAAGGTAAACCCGATACAGAAGTAGAAGATTCTAGGTATGACCCAAGTAAAAAAATGCTTGTTGGTTTGCAAGAAAGCGTAGACGGTATGAGCGGACGAGAGTCTGATTCAGATAATATTGTTATTCAAGTAATGATTGATACGGTTAATGCAGCAAGACGTGCGGGTTATAAAGACGTCACTTTGTCTATTAAAAATAGTGTTAACCAAAAAGTTAATGGGGTACAAATAATTTCCGGTAAAACTACAACTATTCCGTTTGATAATAACCGTGCAGAAAACATTAAAAAAGAACGTGGACAAAATAAAATTTTTCATTACGAACCAGATGGTAGTATTACTGTAATTGAATTAACAAATAAAGAACAGCGGGAAGCTATACGTAATTCCTATAAAGAAGACCATCCATTTGTTAATATGTTGAATTCTGTAACAGGAACTATTGGTCAATTCCATACCCGCTATAACCCTTCCTTTGCCCCAGTTAACTTTACTGGCGACTTAATGATGAACATCTTTACAATGGGCGCAGAATTTGGACCCGCTACATCGGCGCAGTTGCTTAAGAATATTTCCGTTATTGTTGGTACAGGTGGGTTGGTTAAAGCTGGTAAAGTTGCCGTTTTATATAACAAAAGCGGTACAAAAGAACTACAAAAATATATTAACCCTAAGTCAAAAGACTATGACCCCTTCTATGCGGATTTGGTAGAGTACCTAGAACGTGGTGGTAAGGTATCTTTTATGCAAGCTTTTGATACCCGCTCGCAAACTTCTCAGACAATGGACACCATTAAACGGGGCGGTAAAACCACAACAAAAGAAAACGTAGATGCCGTTATTGATACGTGGGGTAACATGTTTGAGTTTGCAAGCCGTGCAGCTTCGTATAAAACGGCTAAAGAAATATACCAAAAACAAAACACAGATAAGGGTATGAACCCTGCTGAGGCTACAGAAGATGCTAAAAACCGTGCCACTTACTACGCTAAAAACCTAGCTAACTTTGAACAAGTTGGAGAATATGGCAAGATATTTGGTGCGTTCTATATGTTTGCTAGACCCGCTGCTACAGGCGCAGTAAGAGCTATTGAGGCTTTAACCCCATTATTTAGGGCTATGGGTGGAGAAAAGTTTGATGATACCCCAGAGGGTAGGGCGTTAGCGCAGCAGGCTAAAACTGGCGGAATAATGGTTCTTGGCCTATTAGGATTAGGGGTTGCTTCCTATACTATGGCTATTATGATGGCAGACGATGATGACGATAACCGTAACCGTGTGGCTACAGATGATATGGATAGATGGCAGAAGTACATGCGGTTTCATATTCCCAAGGTATTAGTAGGCGGTAAAGAAGATGTTATATTCCAAATGCGTTGGGGTTATGGGCTAGGTGCATTTGCTTCGGCTGGAGCACAACTTGCGGCTTTAGGTGCGGGCAATTCTTCGTTTAAAACGGCTGGTACTAACATTATCCAAGCTGGCTTAGACTCTTTCTTACCGCTGCCTATATCACGTATTAATATTTTTGATAACACTCCAGCTTGGCTTTTAGACACAGCTACTCCGTCAGCATTTAGACCTTTCCTTGAATACACTATGAATTTAGATGGTTTAGGGCGGGAGATTTATAACAATCGTCAAACCCGTTTAGGTGACGCTTATACTGGCGGTGATAGTATACCTGAGATGTACAAGTCTGCGGCTCGTATGCTGTTTGATAGTACAGATGGTGGCATTGATATAAGCCCAAACACTATGTATTTCTTTGCTAATAATGGTGCAGATGGTTTAGCTAAGATAACAGGCGGGGCATATAATTTGGGTCTGGTAGCAACTGGAGATAAAGCGTTTAATCCTAAGACCGATACCATTTTGTTTGATAGTTTTTTTGGTTCTAAATCTAACTTTGACGCTCGTGCTTTTTCTTCTGTAGAAAAACAAATGAATGAAATTGAAAAACGAATTAAAACTTTAGAATCTGACCCAGAAAGATATGCAAATTATATAAATGATAACCCCAACGCTGCCGCTGCTTTAAAGTTTTATGATCACGCTAAAAATCAAAGTTTAAAAACTGTAAGAACAGAACAAAACAGAGTTCGTAGAAGTGATGAATATACTCCTAAAGAACGTAAAGAACTATTAGACAATCTTACACAAATGTCAAATTTAATTAAGCGCAATCTGTTAATGAACTTTGAATCGTTGGGTTATACACCTTAAGCAACGCGCCATGTACGTACACCCAAATGCCCTTCTTTAGTAGTGACATAAACCTTTACCCTAACGCCAGCACGTTTTGAGGCGGTATCAATTACATAAAGCATTGAAGCAGGTTTTAGGGTGGGGATAAAAAAACTATCCCCTACGCCCATCCCTTCAAAAGGAAACAACCATTCAGGCTCCTGCTGGTTCAACTTCTTCCTTAGTCCATAAATCATTTGGCAACTTAAACGTATAAATACGGACGTTCATATCAATACCACCCTTCCACCCTGCACCAAGCCGCATACGACCGCTAAGCGGTCCGGGTAATAAAACACCCTGCTTTTTAAGTGCTACTTCAAACTGTGCAACGGCAATACGGCATTCGGCTAAATACTTTTTAAGCTCTTTCTTTGAAATATATATTTCCCCAAGCTCAATATCAACCCTACCCATTAACCCTGTATATGATGTGGGTTCAGAACGAATTTTATTATCTGCCATAACAACTAAAAAATTACGAATGTGACTATTAATAAAATCTGCGGCTACGCTTTCATAATCTTGCTTGTTAACTTGTACAACATTATTAACTATGCCTAGCATCTTATCCATAACTACTGAATAAATATGCTCTAAATCTAAATCAATAATCCCAGCTTTAACAGCAATTTCCCCCGCCGCAAATGGAGCAGTAATAGAAGCTTTATAATAACGATACTCAGTCTTACGCCCAAAATCTAAATCAAATTTAGTTTTCCACCTTTCAATAATAGCCCGTATTTCAGTGTCACCAAGCCTAATAATTTCTTCAATAAAACGGGGGCCTGCATGACCGTAGTTATAACGTAATGCATCAAATATAAACTCAGCGTCTTTATCTAATCCAGGAAGAGTATCAACTAAATACTCAATTAATCGGGCGTTTTCACCATCTGCAAACTCTTTAAATGTACCAAGCTTTTCAACTAATGGATTATTAGTTGTTGTAAACAGTATGGTCTGGGCCCCCATAAGGTGTGTCCGTTCAGCATCTACAGAACCCTGCAATTTAATCTTAGCAGAACCTTGTGAAATCTTGTGAATTAAATCTGCTATCTTATCTGGCTTATGATTAGATGACTCATCAATACCGTACATTAAGTTTTTTAGCATTACCATACGGTGAGTCAAGGCGTTGTCCGTAGCTTCAAAAACAGCTTGCTCTTTAGGATTACCCATAACGCTTAACCCAGCATACATAGCGCCTGTCTTACCACTACCAGATTCGCCAGTAAAACTAATTGTAAAACCACTCACGTTAGTAAATTTAACTAGTGGGGCACCAAAACCACACAGAAGCCCATAGGCGTGCATTTCATAACCAGGCTGATTCAACATATCAACCGATTCTTTCCAACGTTCGTAAGTACCTTTCCTAGTTAAAAACTTAGATAAACCACGCACAAAGGGGGAAGAAGGGGCTTCAAATACTCCCTCTTTATAATACTCCCTAGTACCAATTACAAAAGAATCATTTTCTGTCCAGCCCATCTGCATACGCATTTCCTCCGCTCTGTCTGTATTTTGTAAATATTGTCCCCACTTAATCACGTACTGTTGCAAGATCACATCTCCTTTAGCTGGCGGAAACACGCCGTTACTTGACATAATTTCCCTAAATTTATCTAAAGCATAAACATGCTTCATTGGTACTAAAAATTCCCTGTTTGAATCATGAGGCAAATGTAAACGCATCATCAAACACTCACCATCATGCGGACTAACCAACCTTTTGAATGGATACAAGTCATTGCTTAATACAAGTATGGCATCTTGATCTTCAAACTTCTTAGTAGTCTTGTTAAAAACTGCGGCTGGTTGGTAATAAAGCCCCCCAGTTATCCCGCGTACAAATGGAGCTAAGTATTCGGGAAGGTCTGGAATTTTTTGGGTACTCGTTTTATCCCGAACTGCGTCCTCCTCATCTTCTTGTTCTTCTTCGGTATCTGTATTGGGGGTGGCAAGTTTAAATTCTTTTCCAAGGAATAAGGGATTTTTGTGCTTTCCAAAGTGGGGGCAGTTAGGGCACACGTCTGGATTGATCCTGTCAATTTCCTTACAGGAGAGGGTTCCTGGGATGGTGCGGAGTTTTTCTTCTGTATCTTTTTTAGAATATCGTTTATCATCTTTAAACAGTTCATGGGCCCAGACGTCTCCATCAGAGCAGAATTTAATTACTGATAGGGTAGTACGCCATACAGGTTCAGTTAACTTATCCGCATGTTCAATAGCGTATTTTATTTGGTCACAACCCCCACCTTCCATACTCCTGTCAGCTATCTTTGCAAACTTAACTTCAAAGTTATCTAACTTAAGCATCTTCTTGGTGTCGTCGTCTAATCCTTTGGGCAATAAATCCATCAAATTAGTAATGGGTTTTTGTACTTCCACCCCCATAAATTCTTTAAATTCTTGAAAACTATAAACGTGTATCTCTTCAGTTAATATAGTCGCTAATAAAGGAGGAGTAAATTTATAGTTATATGTATCTGGACAACGCAACACCCTAGCCGCATCTGCGGTAACAACAGGGTCAATAGTTATGTGGCTCATGCAAAGAGCTTTAAACTTCTCCGCATATATTAACCATTCATCTTTAGGGATGTCCTCATCCATTATCCAATAGGCGTGTATCCCCCCACCAGAATCAATACAAACTGGGTCAGGTAATCCTGCTACTTCTATTAGTTTAGATAAGGCGGCTTGTGCTTCATCCTTAGTAGCGTAGTCTTTTTCAGGGCCTACATCTAGGTCAATAAAGAAAGACTTTAAATAAAGGCAATCATCGGCCTTCCTACTAAATCCCTCAAACGTACCCATCGCAACAAAAGTATTGAACCCTTTTTTCTTGTGCTTCTCAAGGTGCTCAAACAATTCATCAAGCGTTTCTGCAAACTTATTAACCGCCTTCTTACTAACTGGGTCAATTCCTGTTGCACAATAAACGCCCTGCGATGGCAATGCTTTCTCATAAAATTCTTTTATCATATGCGCAGAGTCTAAAAAAGCGGATCGCTCCGCTTAGGTTATTGGGTGGGGTACTCGTGTCATTGAAGGAGTAAAACTCCCACTTTCCCCCGTAACTTTATTAGCAGATAGGTGGCTTAAAAGGCCCATCTACATCAGTATCCCAACAACACATACCCCCACCAATAGGCGTAGGTACACAGCGCAATGCGGCAACAACATTAAATGACAACATGCTTACTAGCACTAAGGTTATTATTTTTTTCATTTCTATTCCTTGTTTATGATAGATTCAATATACTTCTTGGCCTCTGAGAGTGTAAGTGCTGGTAATATTTGAGCCTTAACATCTTGTTCTATTTGGTCAAGAAATTCTTCAATCTTCTTACGATTTTTTCCACGAATATCACTACCACGAAACCAACTGTGAATAGACATCCTAGATACCCCAAATACCTTAGCAACATATATAGCTGGTAAATTGTTTTTTACACAAGCCAAAGCTAAGATTTTTCCAAGTTCAGTCTGTCCTTCTTTGTATACATCTAATAAAAGTTTTTCACTATAGTTTCGTGGCATGATAGTTCCTTAAGCTGCTTCTTTTTTAGTGCCCCATTTTTTAACGAGTCCAGCAACATCATCTGCTTTTTCAACAGGAGCTTTGTCAGACTTACGTAAAACGGGTTCTTCAACTGCGGGTGCTGGCGCATCGCCCTCATCGACTTGATATACAGTCAACTTAACTGCGGCTTCTGCGGCAGAGCTTTTACCTTGTTTCTGAATAATTTCAAAATCTCCAGTAGGTACGGCGCTAGCTGGAGAAAACAACAGCTTAGGTGTTGGCGCATTAGTATCAAATGCCATCTTAGTAATCACCCGCCCTGCGCTAACATTGTGGCTAGCCAACATCTGGATATAAGAACGGAACGGCCAACGACCATTATCTTCTTTACCAAAAGCCGACGTAGCTGGTAGCGTCAACTGCATTACATCACCCGAAGGATCATTAGGCAATACTACAGCAAGCCTCCATGACAACCGACACCCAGTACCCGTACCGTTTGCGCCCGAACCCCGAACACTATGAGGACAAACATCGCACGAAGCGGCTGGTGGGTTTGGTACTTCTGCGTCTGGAGTCTTAGAGTTATTAGACCAACATACTGGGCTAATCTTTTCTCCCTCTTTGTAACCTTTAGCATAGAAAGAACGTGATGCATCATGCGCCATCTTAACAATGATTACATTCATAAACCGCTCTTCAATAGCACCAATTTCTTTGCCATTTGCCATCTTACGAAATACTCCGCCTTTAATAGAGATACGCTTTGTAGTTTGGCGCATACCTCCAGCAACGGCTAATGTATCCTCGTCAAGACCCGTCTGAATAAGACCGGGGTTACTTTGTAAAATATTTACTAATTCATTCATTATTATTTACCTCTTACTGATTAGTACTGGTTGATAAATTTGCGGCGGCTTTACGTACTGTTATGCCAAATTCCCGCATTACGTTAACACCCGGGGGTAAACCATCCCCTTCGTGTTCTGCTATAAACTGTTTAAAATTGCCTTGATGAATGCGGCGTTCAAACAAATCTACAGCCCCGTGCTCTAGCACGAATTCTTTGAAGTTGTCCCAATCAGAACAGAAAAACCGTTCGTTCAACTTTTTAATAACTGTTCCATGTTGTGTTTTGATACTGTCTGCATTAACACTAGAGCACGCTTCAAGCATCGCTTGTTCAAGGACAGCCAATTCTTGTTTAAGTTCCGTGTCTTTAGTTTCATACGTTTTAAGTATCATTTCACGTTGGCTTCTTATTGTCAAGTATATTTTTACTAATTCTTCAACATTTGTACTCATTTAAATTCCTAACTCTTGTTTATATAAATCAACTAGTTTTTCGTGCATGTCTACTTTACCTTGTAGCATGGCGTACATTTTTCTTTCTACATCAGACCCTTGCAAATTTACCACTGTCATTTTATTTTCTTGACCCACACGATTTATACGAGCAATGCATTGTAAATAAGTCTCTACGCTCATAACGGGTGACCAAAAAACAACAACGTTTGCAGCAGTTAAAGTTACGCCGTGTGAAGCGGCTTGTGGTTGAATCACTAAAACCCTAGGATTTTCTGTAGTTTGGAACCTAGCAAATATATTACTGCGTTCCCGTGCTGATACATCTCCGTTAATTATCTCATTAGTGACATTCTCCTTAGTTAAGTGTTTTGATACTAGCTGGATAGTGTGCCGATATGGCACAAATATAATTACTTTGTGTTCTGTTTCATCTAATACTTCCATCAGAGCATTAAGCCGTGGGGATACATCAAACTCAATTACTTCATGTGTATCGGTATATACAGCCCCGCCTGAGATTTGTAATAACTTATTAAGATTAGCCGCCGCATTAACTGCGCTTACTTGTTCCCCCGCCGCCTCAATCATAAACTGGGACTTTAGTTGCTTGTAATATTTTTGAGCCTGATTAGTCAACGCTATGTCCCTAGTCTGATGCATGATTTCGGGTAAGTCTAAACATTCTTCTTTTGAAAAACGTATCGCTGGTTGTAGGGCTTTAAATACTTCTTGCTTAGAGTTTGGTTTTGGAACCCATTTAAACTTAGTAATCTGAGTCATTACTTTGTCTTTCCATGCAGTAGTAAATTTAGGTACATTGTCGGGGCAAACCAAACGAGCAAGACCAAATGCATCTATGGGAGACTGTGCCGCTGGTGTTCCTGTCAACATCCATAAACGAGTAGAAGGTTTCAATAATTTAGACAGTGTTTTCCAGCGCCGTGTATTGACGGTTTTGTATGCGTTAGCTTCATCAATAACTACAAGGTCAAAACCAGCGGCTTCAATTTCGGGTAAAACAATACCAACACCGTCGTAATTAATAATTACAAACTCATAGCCACCTTCAATAATTTTTCTGCGCCTATCGGCATCACCATATGCTATCCCAACTGTGCGGTGCATTGAGGTTTTAAATAAGTCTGATTGCCAAGCTGAATACATAATAGACAAAGGACAAATAATAAGAACCCGTTTAATTAATCCTTGTTTCATAAGATAGTCGGCAGACCAAATAACAGAAGGCGTTTTACCTGTACCTGCTTCATTAAAACAAAAGGCGCGGCGATGTAGAGTTAAGAACGATGAAGTAACACGCTGATGATCAAAAGGTTTGTATAACCCAGGCCAATCATAGTCACGAGCAATAGGGGATGGTACTTGCCCCTCTTTAAACTGTAACACTGAAGCAAGATGCGACATTTCTTTTAAGCCCCAATAAACAGCCATTTCCGAGATGCCGTTTTTGGTATTAATTACTTCACTTTTTTCAAGGTAGTCTGTTACATACCCAACCAACTGTGTCGGAAGAGTAAATTTAACTACAGTATCATCTACAATCTGCATTTGTTCCTAAAATTGTTAACTAAATATTACTAACTGATGCTATTAAAACATGGGCAAAACTCAATGTCAAGTTATTTTTTACTTTTCTTTCTTTCTTTTTTACTTACTTCACCAACTAAATTACCTTGTGAGTCTCGTTTAAAACTGCGGTTCTTTGCAACGCTTTGAACAGAGTAACCATCTTTATTAGAACCGCCTTTATCAAGTGCTTTCTTGTGTGCTAAATCTTTTCCTTCACGAGCATCAGCCGTACCATCTTTATCACCGTCAGCATGAGTCTTATCAAAAGAACGTCTTAAGCGTTGTCTTTCCATGCGACGGGCAAGTTCACCCCGTGCTTGTTGTTGTTGATATTCTTTCTTGTAAGGTCTTGGTTTATTAACGTATGGCATGGTTATCTCTTTTTATGAAATTGGCAAATATGAACTGGACACCAACCACAAAGGGGAGTAGGGTTTTCCATCCATGTATCATTTTCGTACGAAACCTTCAATCTTTCAAGGTCTGGAATGAAAGAAGCCCATAATTTCTCTACCCCCTCCCGTTCATAAGCCTCTACAACGAAAGCGTCGTTCATTACAAACAACAGTCCAGCCTTAATTTTCTTAACTTCTGGGAAATGGGCAAAAGTCATTAATGCCATTAGTTTCAACTGCTTAGGGTCTGGGTACTTAGAACTGCCTGTTTTATAGTCAATAATAAAAGCGTCTTCTCCATCAACTATAAGTAAATCTACTATCCCCCTCACCCACCTATCTTTATCCCCAAACTTACAGGGCTCTTTCGCTAGAGTTAATGCCATCCTATGTTCAGGATACTTTGTGCCGGGAATAGCTACTAAGTTGTCTAATACTGGTTTAAATCTTTGGTAATTCTTAGCTAGTTCTACACCAGCCCCTACATAATCTTCACAAGCCTTATGAACTTCCGTTCCATAGCGCATCTCTGAGCTAAATGTTTTAGTAAAATTTTTAAGAATCTTAACTTCATTGTATTGCCGTGGGCAATTAGTATAATCTTTGAGAGAAGAATACGACCATGTAAAAGGTAAGTTCATAAAGTTCTTTGTAAAGTTATTTGGTTAGTAATGTATTAAACCACTCGTAAAACTTTTGCATCTCTTTCTTAAACTGCTCACTAACTAATATTTGCTCCATTTATAGCTCCTTAATTAAAGTTGGGGGTTCACAATTATAACTTACGCAGACCTTGGTAGGGTTCCACTAAAATTGTAAGAACCCGTATGGCTAAAACTAGCCCAAGGAGCGCAAAATACCTTAAATCCTGCCATCCGTGAAATCTTGCAAAAGTGGTAGTCCTCTGACAATAGGCGGTTAGATTCTTCATCAATCGATGTAGCAAAGTATTCTTTAATAATCTTAGGCTTGCGTACTGTATCTACTGCGTGGTACATATCGTTGGTGTAGCTTGGAACTTTGTCAGCTAGATGCTCAAAGACTTTACGCTGAATCAGCATGAAGCCAGTTCCGCCGTTAGAAATCTCAATAGGCTCGTTGATGTTGCCTGTAGTCTGACTCTCTCCATGCGCTAGGTTAAGAACAAACGCCCCAGTATGAAGATGTAATTGGTCTGGCGGTACACCCGCTTTAACGGCTTCGGTTACTTGCACCCAGTTAATTTCTTTCTTAGGATACAAGCCACAGATAATGTCCTTGCCTGCCGCAACCATGCGTGGAATATCAGCGGGGTTAAAAGCAATGTCCGCATCAATAAACATTAAGTGAGTAGCATCTGATTCCATGAAATCGTAAGCCATCGAATTCCTAGCACGGGTAATCAACGACTCGTTCATCATAAAAGAGTAGTACATCTGAATGTTGTTCTGTCCACAAACGCCTACCATCTGCATGACTGCTGAAGAATACATACCCGTGCACATACCGCCGTACATTGGAGTAGCTACAAACAACTTAGTCTGTTGTGCTGGCTTTTGGACTTGAATCATTTGTGGTTTTTTCTTGAAGCTCATTTCTTCTTTCCTTTAGGTTTATCTTCATGCAGTAAATCATTGACCAGTAGCTCAATGGCTTTGTTTGTTTCATTCAACATATCCCGCACTAACCATAATGCCCCACTATGTGGTTGACTAACTATGTCATCGGCAACAAGCTCAAGTACATCGGCGGCGTTAGATATTTTGTTGTTTAATTCATCAATCTTGCAGGCTATTTCCCAACTCATTTTATTCTCCAAGGTAGTATTGGTTTGTATCCGTTTTTCATTGCTTTGTTTCCTTCGATAAACATCTTAAGTAATCTTTCGGGCGCTCTGTAATTAACTGTAGCCTCTCCTGTGCATCCAAAGGCAGGCAAGCTTGTGCTGGCAGCTTTATAGAAGGGGCGATCTGCACCCCACTGACCATAAAAACTGTGTGCCACAGTAACCAAGAATTCACGCCGAAAGCAATAACAATTAGTATCAACAAAATTGACAGAATGGTCATAAACCGTCGGGTAGCGACCGAGTGATTCGCAATCATCGTCACAAACATATTCTCCTCGTTCATCGCATATTCTCCTTAAACTGTACGCCCACATTAAGTCTTTACTTTTAATCTTGTTAAGCATTGTCTCTACATGGTTTGGCTCGAACCAATTATCTTCGTCTAAGAACAAAATGTAATCAGCATTTACCATTAGTGGCATAGCCGCATAAACTCGGTGTCCATACCAGCCGTCACCCCCTACGTTCTCGGGTAAAGCCAAAAAAGTACATCCATCTGGGGGATCCATATACACCCCATCAGATACAATCAAATGCTCGGTTGGAATCGTTTGGTCTTGCACACTTTCTATAGCACGATTAATCGTATCTTTCCCAGTAGTCGGGGTAATAACCATAACCCTAGACATTTTCAATCTCCCGTTCTTTAATCATGGCATCGGCTAACTCATAAGCACGTTTAGCGGCAATCTCGTCCCACTTCTTCTCAGTTAAATCAAACTTCCAATCAGCCGCAATAATGCCAGTCATAATTGCCTTAGCAAATTCGTCCCGCAATCTTGTTCTTATGTACCCCGCTTCAATTTCTGCTATTTCTAAGGCAGTTTGGTATCGTAACTCAAGGTCTGCATCTATTGGTTTCTTAATTGCCATACCACTCCTTTGGTAGTTTTAATTCAGGCATATCTAATACGTTGCGGGCATCTAGTGGGTGGGGTAAGTCTTCTACAAATCCAAACGCTTCACTCCTGTCTTTACGCAACAAAGTTAGCTCAAATACTCGTGGCAAAAGAATGTTACCAGCCACTACATTCCCGCAGTTATTATTTGGGTGGTTATGCACCACATGGAAATCTTCGGTTAACTTAGCAAAAAATGTCTGGACAGTATTCCAAGCAATTGGATTAAACCACGCATCAGTGTCGTGAATCTCTACACAAATAATCCTAAACTTTTTTAATACACATAATGGGGTAGCTATAATAGTTGCATATTCGCCGCCTTCAATATCCATCTGAAGAATCAAGTCCTCACCAAACTGATACGCATCAGTTCCTAATACCCAAGAAAATAAAGTTATGTTGTTCTCGTCGTTGTATCCGTCTAGATACTTCTTGGTAAACGATAGTGGTGTAATGCCTTTAGGTGCGCCGTCAACAGATCCGTCTGCAAGGTGTGACCCAATACCCCTACAACACAATCCCACTTCAAAGCTAGCCGTATCAGCAACCCCGGGCGAGAAGCAAGCCGCTATACCATCTAAATCGTCAGGTATAAGGTATCCACCGTCATTAGCGCCGCCTACCCGTATGAGCTTAAACTTTGTTTGCACAGGGCGTAGTGCTTTAATTAGTTCTTTTAGTTCGTTCATTTTACAAACCCCACTTTTGTAAGCCATTCTGTTAATTGTTTGTTATCAGCTTTCAACGCCTCTATTTCAGCTTGTTGCTGGCGTAACATGGTGGCTGCTTGTTCCATATATTTGTCGCAGTCGTATTCCATAGTAAGACTGCCCAACAATTTATCAGCTAGTTCATTTGCATTCATATTCGCCTCACGTTATCGCACGACTTACATATACTGCACTTGTTAAATTCAGGCTTCTCGTTCATAGCAATCAGATCAAGTAAGGGTTTACCCGCAAATATCTCGCCATAGGTTTGGGTTAGTAAGTTCCCTATAACGTGCTTTAGGTTGTAGTCCATACAGCACAGCACTACGTCGCCATTGGGCAACAATACGTTACGGTCGTAAAACGGTGTAGAGGCACAGGTTAGGGCAAAGTCATGGCGTGGGGTAAGGCTTACTGCTTGGTCGCCTACCTGTTCTACGTTAAGGCTATCTGCACGTGTGTGCCCTTGCCAACCAGCCAAATCGCCAATCATTTCCTGAAGATCAGCATGAACCTTACCTGATCCGTCCATAGTCATAGCGTTAAACCCACAAGGTAACTCAAGCTCTGTCATTATCTTTAGCGACTCTACCCACTCTTCCGAATACTTCCAGCCCTTCATGTTGCCGTTGGAATCGGGCAAGTGAAACATAATTACTTCTACTTGCTTAGGGTGATCTTCTAATAACTTCTTAACCTTGCGAGCATCTTCATTAGTCATGCCATATAGGGTTGTGTAGATTGCCACATTAAAGCCCATGTATATAACTTCTTCTAGCATAGTCGTGCAATCTGGATTAGCCCAAGGCTCGGACATACCTGAAAAATCTATACGGGTGTTTCTTGGTAGCTTACATAGCACTGTCACCAAATCCCTTGGTTGCATATACTTAGTAGACGTACCATATTGCGTACGTAAGTTATCCTGTGGACAAAAGCTACACATTAGCGGACACCCTACCATCGTAGTCAACTCCATAACAGGCGAGTGGGGATGCTGTATGCCGTACTTGCTTCTCATTAGCAACGTCCGTCCATATCTAAATCTTTTACTAGCTCTCTTATTCGTTTAGGGTGTTTCTTTGCAAATGACTCTGACACTCCCAATGCTTTACTTAGCACGGATACAAACCCCTCACCTATTAACCAGTCTTTAGCTTCCCTATCTAAATCAAGTTGGCAAATAGCCGAGCCATCTTTTT